>Ga0075122_10002554_pt1 | contig 11937 bp, 14 predicted proteins | sample AntAceMetag02UKB_FD_69790 | JGI IMG/M metagenome (GOLD analysis project Ga0075122, IMG submission 69790) | Saline lake microbial communities from Ace Lake, Antarctica - Antarctic Ace Lake Metagenome 02UKB | ecosystem: Environmental > Aquatic > Non-marine Saline and Alkaline > Saline | place... | reverse complement strand
TTATTTTATAAGGGTCTTTAGATTAGGGAGCGTGGATGGTTAGAACTTTTTTAGTAATTTTGGTAAGATAAGAGTAATGAATGTCATTATTCCAAATATAGAAAAATTTGAAGGGTTGAAACGGGCAATAAAAAAACAGGGCTATAAAAACCTGCATATTTTGTCTGATTTTGATAGAACACTGACTTACGGCTGCATTAATGGTACAAAAACGCCATCAATTATTTCCATGCTTCGAGATGGTCATCATTTAAGCGAAGAGTATGCGCAAAAAGCAAATGTGCTTTTTGATAAATATCACCCGATTGAGATTGATCCGAATATTTTTCTTGAAGAGAAGAAGAAAGCGATGACCGAATGGTGGGAGACGCACAATAAATTATTAATTTCTTCGGGACTATCAAAGAAAGACCTGGAAGATATTGTTGAAAATGGACATGTTAAATTTAGAGAAGGAGTTGATGATTTTTTGGATTTTTTGCACAAGAGAAACATTCCTTTGGTTATAATGTCGGCATCGGGTTGTGGAGATGCGATTCAGATGTATTTCGATAAGGCGGGAAAGGATTATCCGAATATAATTTATGTAACGAATCAATTCGTTTGGGATAAATCGGGATTAGCGATAGGGGCAAAAGAACCGGTAATTCATAGCATGAACAAAGACGAAACGATATTTGAAAAAATACCTAATGTATATCATAGAATTAAAGACAGGAAAAATGTGATTTTGTTGGGTGACAATATAGAGGATGTGGGAATGATTGAAGGGTTTAACTATAAGATACTTATGAAAATTGGATTTTTAAATTTTGACGAAGACAAACTAAAACAAAAATACGAAGAAATCTTTGATGTAGTACTAGAAGGAGACGGGAATTTTGAATATGTTAATTCATTGATTCAAGAAGAGTAAGTCAAGTCTGGAACATAAATATACTCATTTTGTCGTTGAATTATAGTTCTAACGTCGTCCACGATGCCCAGCCATCTTGAGCTAGCCCGAGACGGGTAGTTAGTTTGAGTTAACACTGAAGGAGTTGAAATAAAATAGAAAAATGCAAATAAAAATATTATCTATAGGAATTATCAAAAAAGATGATGCGATCCTACTTCGCAAGAAATTTGATGGTTCACTGCCATATAAAGAAACATGGTATTTGTTTGGTGGAGAGGTCAACGAAGTAACTTCTAGTCCAGATAAATCACTTATCGCTCTTGTAAAAGATCAAGCAGGAATAGACATATCTGTTGCTGAGCATCTGGGATGGGATACTGAGGTGAAGCACGATCATGACGGTGAGGAGAAACTTTTTATTTATCTTGATAATCTTTGCGAATATGTTGGAGGCGAACTTCAGTGGGGTGATGATATCGAGAAACTTGAGTGGGTTCTGATTGAAAAATTGTCCACTTATGACCTTGTTCCTCCCACAACAAAGCTATTAAAAAAACTTGGATACTTGTATTAAATACTTAAAAAATGACATACGGTCGCAGCTCTAGTCCTGTGTCACTTTTGTCACTTTTTAGTGTGCTCGAGACCCGTCGAAGCATTATAATTAAGATATACTTGCAAAACCTTACAGAGCTTGACCGATTTACGGTTCTAGCTCGAGACCGCCAGCATACTTTTAACGTCACGCTTAGCGTGGCTTTTTTGTGATTGCGAGGCTTAAAAAGCTTGCATTTGTTATATATATGTGATATAATAGAATTATTCCACCGATCAAAGGAGAGAATATGAAATATTTATGGATTTGCTTGATGGTGTTAGGAGTATCTCTGGCTGTATCGAGTCTTTATCTCACAGAAACTTCTCAAGAATTTCTGGAAATTAAACTAGAAGTCACTGATACCATTGATGATGAGTATGAGCTGAATGTGGATTTCGTTTGCGTCAGCCTGGACGGTCACAGCTGGGACTACGTTGTTACCGATATCACGGACGGAGTTCAGGAAGCCATGGATAGTGGCGTGGTCATGAGATGGACCACATGGTTCGGAGGAAGGGAAAACTCTCATGAAACCTGGTGGCCGAGAACAGGAAGCTACACGCGCGATGCAATGACCCGGAAAGTAACTCTCGTGCTCTATCGAGACGGAATAGCCGTGTCAGCACCTGTCTCCCGGACCTATGAAGTGGGAACGCCATATTGTCCAGATGATGCGACATGGAGACTCTGGAACGTCTGGGATCCAGAAGACTATTGAAATTGAGATTACCAGACTGATAGCACAAGCCCTTGCAAGTATGCGAGGGCTTTTTTTTGATTAAGTCTATAATTTTAGCTCTATGCGAAGAATAGATTTTGAGAAAAATTGATTAATGCTAATATAAAAGTGACACATGGCTGTAATTTTAGCCTCAATTCTGTGTCACTTTTGTCACTTTTTAGCTTGCTCGAGACCCGTCGAAGCATTACAATTAAGATATATTTGGAAAACCTTACAGGGCTTGACCGTTTTATGGTTCTAGCTCGAGATCGCCAGCCACCTTAAGCTAGTACGAGGAGGGTCAAAATAAAAATATATTTCTCACCAACGAATTTAAACACCCCAACTGCATGTTGGGGTGTTTGGGTATATGGCAGTACGTGTGACAGAGATTTTTCTTGACAATTGTATATTACCATGATAGAGTAGAGACAAATTAAGGGAGGATATATGAGTCGTAAAAAAACACAGGAAAACTTCCAAGTTTTCTGCGATGAGATGAACGAGAAGACGTTGGGTCTGTCTGCTGCCGAGAAAACACAGTACATTGAAGGATTGCTTCATGTCTGTGTTGCTATCACTAAGCTTTGCAGGCCAGATGAGATTTCTCCAGTGGAGAGAGAAGGATTCATTCTTTCTATCCAGGCGAGGGCCTTTGTAGAAGCTCGCGATCTAGGACTAGACCATGTGAAAGCGTTGTTGGAAGCAAACGAGGTCAACGTTGCCAAAGCCTATACTTTTGCAACAATAGTACAAGAAGCTCTCGGAATATCTCTTTCCTCGAATGATGCGGTGAAGGCAAGATATTTCAAAGAAATTGCGGGGAATGTGCTGCCAAGAGATATGCCTCAATAGTAGGAGGGATAGCATGTCAGAGAAGATCATGGTGTTGGGGGGACAGGAGTATGCACTTCGACACATTTCCGACTTCCTCGACGACGAAGAAAAGAAGAGAGGATGGATTGCTGCCAGCAAGCTCAAAAACAACCCCAAGCTTCTCAGTGATACGGCTGAAAGAGATTCAATGCTTGCTCGAAAGCAAGAAATTCAAGAGGGAGTGGACTGGATTCTGTTTATTGACAAAGACGGGATTTGGTGCGTTTATGTCTGTGGGGGCAAGCTACTTTGTTACAAGGTTAACCTCGCTAAAATCGCTATCAATGGCTGGGTTGCGTGTCCTAGCAGATAGTTTCTTCTATGAATTCTTAGAACTCGGTCCCTTCGCAGAAAGCGAGGGGACTTTTTTATATTTCGTTTTGACGTGCCCGAGACCCGTCGAAGCATTATAATTAAGATATACTTGCAAAACCTTACAGAGCTTGACCGTTTTACGGTTCTAGCTCGAGACCGTCAGCAGTATCAAAAAAGAGGGGCGTTAGCCTCTCTTTTTGTTTATTTATTTATTTATTTTAAGAAACTGTCTTCAATTTATTTATTAGTTTTTCATGAGGCATTTGTTCAAGTCCCCTAACAAAGTTATCGTACATATCAAGCCTATATTCATACTCTCTTTGATTCATAACAGCATAACGAATCTCATGTCCTAACTCGGCTTCAACAAGCTTAACTGTTTTAACTAGTTTAAGTCTCTGAATATCATCTGAAACAACTAAAAGATCAACTTTTGCCTTATCAACATTCATAAATACGCCCGTAATAACGGCTAGCTTTATTCTTCCAAGTTTTTGGAGTTCGTCAACAAGAAGAGTTTTAACCTCCGGAGTTGATTTTAGTATGAGTGACTTAAGTTCCTCATAAAACTGAAACGTTGGGTTGACTTGATACATCCTTCTTTCTCTGCCAATCTTCTTTGATTTCTTTATTTCTTCTTCCGGCTCTAAACGAATGATTTCTGAGCGTAAAAGCCCGATTTCTCTGAGCTTTCTGAGCTGATAGCGAGTAGAACTGGGATCAGAATGAATCTTGCTAATTACTTCATCAAGCGTATATCTGGCTTTGGCATTTCTAAAGAAGAGTCTGAGAAGTTTAACCTTAATATTTGAATCAAATAATCCCTCTAAGATTGAATCACTCATATTTTTATTATTTTACAAGTCAAAATTTCACTTAAAACAATTCTATACCTAAAAAACACCCCTGTCAAAGATTTAGAAAAATCAACTAGATTGAGTTTTTTAATGATGTATAATACTAATATGTCTGAATTGACCCCAAAAACATACGAAATAGTATTAAATGCCAAAGAATCCACGAATAGTGCTTGCGATACCTTTGTTTATGAGCCAGAAAATGTTGAAGAAGAAAAGCTTGGCTATCTGTATGTATTAGGACAGGTTATAGGTGACGAAGACTCAAGAAAGAAAGGTTCTGCGCTTTTAAGTCTTTTAGCATCTCACACCTCGAAAAACTTCTTTAAAAAGACCGAATTTGAGCCAAAGGAAGCCCTAGAAAAAACTCTTGCTGAAACAAATAGGATTTTTGAGAAAGAACTCAAATCAGGCAAGCTTTCTTGGGCAAAACGCCTCAATATAGCCATTATTTTACTCACGCCCCAGGCCGGACGTCTTTGTTTTGCTTTTAGGTCCGACTCTCAGGGTCTTTTGTGGCGAAAAGGTAATCTAGTTGATATAACCCATCAGGTTGCTCCTAATCAGTCCTCAGAGAGCGAAGGCAAGCTATTTTCCACCATTGCCAGTGGGAACATTATTTTAGAAGATAAGATCATTTTCTCCTCCCCTGCCCTTAAAAAGAAAATCCCTGCAAAAGACTTAAAAAGTGCTCTTGAGCAGACCAGGTACTCAGGGATAGAAAACATAAAAGAAATCTTAGCGCTTAACGAAGACGATGACCTAGCTCTTTTGGTTCTTGATTTACAGTCTTCCAATAAAAAACCCCAAAAACCAATCCTTCAGTCTTCTGTTATTAAAGAGCCTCTCAAACAAGAGCCTCAAACAAGAGCAGCTTTGCCAAAACAAGTTCCTGATAAAAAGAAACACAGAATATTGTTCTTTACGGCTCTTTTCTCAACTTCTTTAATTTTAATAAAAAAATCTGTAGGGCTATTAAAGAAGTACCTTCCAAAAGTATTCATTTGGTTTAAAAACACCCTAAAACGCCTCAGACTCCCTAGAAAAAAAGATCTCACAAATATATGGTCAAAAATAAAGAACTTTAGAATTAAAAAGCCTAGTATTAACCTTAATCCACGAAAAATTCCTAAAAGATACTACGTTACAGCCATATTCATCGTTTTGCTTGTTTTGGTGCCATTCGCCCTCATTAGCCTTGTGTTGCCGAGCAGAAAAGCAACCAAAGATATTATCGAATTGCCCGAAGGACAGGAATTGCTTCTAGATGTTTCCAAACAAACTCTTTCTTCCAATGCCTTGGGCGTTTTCTATAGAAATAACCACCTAATGGTCTTTGATGAAAGCTCTATCTATGTTTATAGCCTAAAACACGAGAAAGGTGATTTTATCTTCCCAGAACTTACGCCAGGTAATAAATTGGCTTATCAAACAGAGACAGAGTCACAATTAGTTTATCTTTCATCCGATGGAGAAGTAGTCTTGCCAGACAAAGACCTCTTCTCGGTGGACGTAAAAGTCGCTTCTGGTCTTGAGAGTGAAAACATTTTAGATATTGATAGTTTCTTTGAAAATATTTACGTCCTTACGGCATCAGGAAAAATCATAAAATATAGCGACCTAGATTTCTCTACTACCTCTACTTGGATGAACGTGTCTGAGGATTTTGGCATAAATTACCTTTCGCTGGCAATTGACGGATCTGTATATATCCTAGAAAAATCAGGCCTAATTCATAAATATGATTCAGGTGAAATGGACAGAGAATACTTGATAACGACCAAGGGCTTAGCCGAAGAAGGCGATAGAATCTTCACAGACGTAGACTTCAAAAATCTCTATTTGATGTCAAGGAGCCAGGGGAAAATAATTATTTTTGACAAAGAATCTCAACTTCCCATAAAAACTATAGAAAATCCTACCTGGACTGACCTCAAGCACATATACATACTAATTGACGAATCAGAACTCTATATCTTGGATGGTTTTAGGGTTTACAGAGCAAATATATAAGGTTATATAAAATACAAAAAAAGCGCCATAAGGCGCTTTTGTACTGCTATCAAGAAATACTATAGAAAATTATCGTTGCAAAGAACGTAAGTGCTGCTCCCAGAACGAAGGCAGAAAGAATTGCCATCCACCATATCGACATCGTGATGCCCATCACCAGTCCAATAATCGAAAGAATTAAAGCAATTATGCCTAACATCATTACTCGCCTCCTTTTGGCTCTATAATGCTATAGCATATTGTGATTTTTGTCAATATAGGCACACAAAAAAACAACGATCGTTAGACCGCTGTTTTTGTTTGTTGGATAATTACTTGATTTCTACTGTAGCGCCTGCTTCTTCAAGTTTTCCCTTGATTTCATCAGCTTCCTCTGGCTTAACGCCGGCGGCAATAGCCACAGGAGCGCCATCAACTAAGTCTTTAGATTCTTTAAGCCCTTTGCCTGTTAACTCTTTAACAACCTTAATAACTTGAATCTTTGACTGACCAGCCGAAACTAGCATAACGTCAGCTGAAGTCTTTTCGACTTCTCCAGCTTCACCGCCACCAGCAGCAGGAGCTGCGGCAACAGCCATGGCTGCTGATACGCCAAACTTTTCTTCAAGAACCTTGACTAGTTCTGATAGTTCCAAAACTGACATTTGTTCAATTTCCTCAACTAGTTTTTTGAACTTAGCAGGAACTTCTACCTCCTTAGTTTCTTCCTTGGGCTCCTCTTTAACTGATTCCTTCTCCTCAGTCTTGGGAACTTCTTTCTTGCCTTGTTCTGAGCCTGTCAAAGGATCTTCTTTGTGAGCTTCTACCACTGCAGGAGCAACTTGTGCTGAGTCTGCCGAAGCAGCAGGTGTTTTTGTATCTTTTTCGTCTGCCATATGAGTATAAATTTACGATTAATGAATAATTACCTAATATCCTTGATCGACAATATTAAAATTTATTGCTTTTCGAATCAAGGTTCTCGCTAAAAGCGAGGTTCTTAACTTTTTGATTCAGCGATTGCGCTGAGCGCCACAACTAACTTTCTTTGATTGCCATTTAAGACATTTACTAGTCCTGACATGGTTGACTTAAGTGCTCCAATAAATTGGGCGCGCATCATATCGAGACTTGGAAGCTTTGATAGAGCGATTACTCTGTCTTTTGGCAGAAACTCTCCGTCAAGAAACCCAGCAACGATCATCTCAATTTCTTTATCCTTGCCAAAGCTACTAATAGTCTTTGCCAAGACTGCACCATCCTCTCCCCAGGCGAGAGCTAATTGACCAGGCTCAGAAGTAGTATCGACTCCTTCTAAGTTAGCCTGCTCTAAGGCAAGATTGATGAGCTTCTTTTTAAATGCCGTATACTTAATTCCTTCGTCGAAAAGCTTAAGTCTTAATTCATTGCTTTCTTTTGAAGTAAGGCCTTCATAGTTAGTGATAAGAAAAGTTTTATCTTCCTTTAGCTTATCTGAAAGCTCATTAACGAGCTGAATTTTGTCTTTCTTTTTCAATTTCATACTTTTCCGTCAAAATCTTCCCGGTAAGCCGAAAAGATCCTTGCGATTACAAGTATTTAAGTAGATAAGAAAAATTGCGGTTCCTAAGACCGCAACTCGAAGCCACAAAAGCGAACAGGCTTGAAGTATGTTTTTCCTGCGCTGGACTTAATGTTCCGGTAGAACCAGAATGCCGGCGGTCTTAGGTAAGTATGCAATTTTATACTAGTATACATGCAAAAACGCCTATGTCAAGGGAGATCTGTGTATATCATAATCCTATAATTCGTATTTTATATTGCACAAGCAATTCGCCATTGGCAATTATCTAATTGCCCCATTTGCATCCATTTCCTAAGTTTTTAGCAAATTGCTCCGCAAATATTAGATCATTCTTGTATATTGTCACGCCATCATCGATTCTAACGGAAACTAATCCTTCCTTTACCATCTCAACATTAACATTTTTTCCGTCTGATTGAATATAGCGCAAAAGATTACCATATTGATCCGTATCATTAGCATCGCGAATAAGAGTAACTTCTTTAGCTGAAACTAGATTTGTTAGCTTAGCTTTAGCTGCCTCGTAGCAAGTCTCGCCCTCTTCGTCTGCATCAATTCCTAAAAGCTGCACTTCTCGCCCACCCTCAACGATTATAGAGTCACCGTCCAAAACTTTCGTCACGACTGCAGAATGAAGCTCTTTGGCGGGGCGTTCTGAGATAATTGCCCGAAGACGCATTGCTTCCTGCCATGGATTTTGTTTCAGATTGTCCCAGTCAATATCTCTCCAAGAAAGACTCGATGCCAAAAACACCCCAACGATAAATCCGATTAATATAAAAATTAAGGCCTTAATCATGTTTTAGTATGTAAGTTAGATATTAGTCTTTTCTTATTATACCAAAACTCCCGTAGTTTTGGTAGTTCATAATTGACACAATTACTGTTTTGAGCTAGTATTTGCACAAAGGAGGAAAATGTACTTTCAAGTAATTTGTGAAAATGGGCATGGAATTGGTGGCTCTATCGCTTTTTGTGAGAAAACTATTCAATGGCCTAAAAAATGTCCACATTGTGCCTCAGAGCAATTTGCTGTCCTTACTTCTCAAGAAATAATTAGGCCTCTTAGAAATGATAATCGAAGAAGCAGAATGCCAATTGGTGACGGAAAGGCAATTGCAACGCCAGTTTTAGTTCAAACCTTTAAGGTTCCACGCGATACAGTTTTTTCTAAAACAAAATCACTCCTAAAGCCACTTGAAAAAAAGATTAAGAGGAGGAAAAAATGAAAATACATCAACTTACAGACGGCGACCGAGTTAGTGCAACCCTAAAATGGGCTGAGACAGAAGCATGCGGAGGTCTGCCAGTAGAAGTCAATGTCAGTTCTTTAAGAGAAGGCGACTTAATCATTACTATTATACACGAGAGTAAAATAGTCGCTGATTTCCTTTGCAATGATGCGAATCTATTCTACACAGATATGTGCAAGCTGACTGAGAAAAAAGTCAGCAGAACAATCTTCCCTATTACCTGCGCTCACAAGGGATCTCTCTGTATTCACCAACACCTTACTGGCCAAGCCCAGTGTTATCAGAACGATGCATTTATTCTACTTGATGTCGGCCACGAAGCTCCTGATGACAACCCACTGGATGCCTTGTTCACATTGATATTTGCCAGAGAACAGCTCAAACAGCTTGTCTGGACTCTCAACCGCGGACTCATGTCATTAGGAAAGGACCCTGACGATCTTAGACGCAAAACTTATCACGATCGATAGCTCCCAAGTAGAACTTGCCCCGTGCCGTATGGTGCGGGGTTTTTTAATTGACAAATTAAAAAATTGCATATACAATATAATTGATCTAAAGGAGGAGAGATGAGAATAACTAAAATGCTCTGTGAAGAAAGTATTGTTGTCACTAATGATAGAGGTAAAAAGATGTCTCTAGATCTTCTGTTCGGAAGAGGCCTTCGACTAACAGATCACTCTAGGATAAGAGGTTGGCTCGAGGTGAAAGACTCTGATAAATTCATAAGCGACATTGAGACCATCTTACCTGCTTCTAGTGTAGAAAGTCTAGTTACTTCAGAAGCCACGAAATGGCACACTGCCAGCTCGGGCCACGTTGCCACCATCAGTATATTTAAAAATTCAGACGGTTCATTTGAAATGCGCATATACTTTGGTCATCCGCCATACTTTATTGAGGCGAATAACGCTTCGCCAAGCTTAATTCTAGTTTTAAGCAAAAAGGCTTTAATCGAGATAGTTCGCCTTTATTATTTAGCCGAAGAGTGGCTAAAAAAAGAATTGGACGAAACTCAAGACACCGCATAAGCGGTGTTTTTTTACCCAAAAAAACCTGTTCTGAGCTTGACCTGTCTTGAGCAAGCCGAAAGATCGAAGGACTTATCCCCAATTGACCAAAATATTAAACACGTTACGATAAAAGTAGTTCATTGAACAAGGAGGTAAAAATGAGAAGTTCCTGTTGTGGCGTTAGTGTCCATCTCGTATATCACAAGTACGGTGGCAAGCGTTATCACTGCGATGACTGTGGTGAACCTTGCTCAGTTGTAATGGCAGCAGACGAAGAACCAGAAACCTAAAGGCACCTTGGTAAGTACTAAAGTGCCTTTTTTGCACTGAGCTAATTTACCCTGAGCAAAGCCGAAGAGATTATGGTGAGCTTGCCGAACCATTGACTTTTATGCTGTTTTAAGTTACAATGTGCATATATAAGAACCTCACCTCCGGCGAGAACCTTGATGAAAGATTAAGAACCTCACCTCCGGCGAGAACCTTGATGAGAGGTTAAGAACCTCGCCTCCGGCGAGAACCTTGGCCAAATATATGAAATTAACAAAAGAACAAGCTATCATATCTATTTCCTTCTTTGTAATTCTCTTGGGCCTGTCCCTGGCCTTTTTTAGCGTCAGCAAAAGCCCCAAACAACGAGTAGAAGAAAGAAAGATCATTCGCTTGGAAGAACAAGAAAAGAAAAAGGAAGAAAAAATTGATGTCAGCCTGTTTTCTTTGATTAAACGCCTTACTGGCTTTGAAAAAGAGATGAGTTATCTTATTCTATTCCAAAATAACTTAGAAATTCGTCCAACTGGCGGTTTTGTTTCAAGCTTTGCGACAACCAAAGTAGAAAATGCCAAGCCAAAAGATTTTAATTTTTATGATACCGCTGTTTTCGATATACAATTATCTACTCCCACACAAATTGAGCCACCCATGCCTATTAAAAAATACCTATGGGTAAAGAATTGGCAATTCAGAGATGGCAACTGGTCTGCTGACTTTCCAACTTCGGCTAGAAAAATGATTGAGTTCTATCAATTACAAGGTGGTCAAGAAGAGTTTGACGGAGTTATTGCCTTAACTACTGAAGTCTTGAAGTCACTTCTCGCTATATACGGACCAATAGAGATGGCCGACTATGGCCTTGTTATTGACGAAGATAATTTTCTGCTCACCATCGAACAGCAAGTTGAGATTGATTTTAAAGATCAAGGAATCACAAGAACTGATAGGAAAAACATCCTCAAGGACTTAGCTCAGGTTCTGATGAATAAAGTTTTGTCCTCAAATCCGCTCAAATCATTTAAGCTGATCTCCTTGGCGCAAAACCATTTAAATAAAAAAGATATTCTGCTCTATTTTAATGATGAAATCATTCAAAATGATATTAAAAAACTTGGTTGGAGTGGGGGAGTCGCACAAACGGAAAGTGACTACATCTTTATAGTTGATTCAAACGTAAATGCTTTTAAGGCTGATTATTTCATTAATAGATCTTTTAAATATGAAGTTGACCTATCCCAGTCCCCTGCTAAGGCAAGACTTACTATCTCTTACGATCATACCGCTGAGGAAAAATCATGGCTTGTTCGTGATTACACTAACTGGTTAAGAGTTTATGTCCCCGAAGGGTCTTGGTTTACAAATACCAACGGCCTTGAAACAGAACCAGAATACAGTAAAGAGCATGGCAAAACCTTTTTAGCGGGCTTAGCAAGGACCCCTATCAATTCCTTAAAAGATGTTGTTCTTGAGTATGATTTACCCAATAATTTCGAAGCAGATGATTACAAGCTCTATATTCAAAAACAACCTGGTATTGGCCCACTTCCTGTTGAAATAGTAATTACTCGTCCAGATGG
>Ga0075122_10002553_pt1 | contig 11939 bp, 6 predicted proteins | sample AntAceMetag02UKB_FD_69790 | JGI IMG/M metagenome (GOLD analysis project Ga0075122, IMG submission 69790) | Saline lake microbial communities from Ace Lake, Antarctica - Antarctic Ace Lake Metagenome 02UKB | ecosystem: Environmental > Aquatic > Non-marine Saline and Alkaline > Saline | place... | reverse complement strand
TCAAGTTCTCCAGTGAATGTAAACACGATTGCTTCTTTTGTTCCATCAAAATCTACAACTGGTGATTGAATGTTATTATCCCACCAATTTGTAGGTGTGGAAGTATAGGTTGCTGTTACTTCTGTTTCTGTAACAACTACATCCATTCCAAATCCTGTCCATGTATCTGTAGGTTCTACTACAACTACTTCAACTGGATTGTAATTTACAAATACTTTGATATTATCAAGTGTAACTATTGCCGCTACAGAAGCAGCACTTATGTTACCTAATTCAAAGTCTAGTTTTCCAGTGGTTGCTGTTCCTTCATATGTAAATGTGAACATATAAGTATCCATTTCAGTAGTAAGTGAGAATGTTTTTCTTGTTTCACCACTAGCAATTAATACTGCACTAATGTCTCTAGCAACTGATGCTTTTGCATCAAATATGATTGTGTATGTTTTTCCTGGAACTAGAACTAATCCATTTTGGAATAATTGATTATCCCAGAAATCTCCTCCAGCCGCAGTTACATCAAGTACTAATTCGCCATCAACAACATTCATTGTCATTCCAGCATCTCCATCAGACCATGTTCCCCAACCACCAACAACTTGGTCGAAGTCACCATTAACAATGTCTACAATTGCTGCAGTGTCATCTTCTAAAACTACATTATCAATTGTAACTAATGTCGGTAATGAAAGAGCACTTATATTACCTAATTCAAAGTCTATTTTTCCAGTAGTTGCAGTTCCTGTGTATGTAAATGTATAGGTATATGTAGCCATTTCTGTAGTTAGAGCGAATGTTTTTCTATATTCAGCCCCAGCAATAAGAACTACACTAATATCCCTTACAATATCAGATTTAGCATCAAATGAGATTGTGTATTCTGTATCTGGAACTAAAACTAATCCATTTTGGAATAATTGGTTATCCCAGAAGTCTCCACCGGTAGCAGTAACATTAAGTTGCATTTCGCCATCAACAACATTCATTGTCATTCCAGCATCTCCATCAGACCATGTTCCCCAACCATTATCAGAGAAATCTCCATTTTCAACTACCATATCTTGTTCTAATACAGATAGCATAACATCATCAAGCGTAATAACACTAGCTGCATATGCTGGTGTATTTCCTAATAAGAAAATAACTTTACCATCTTGAGTAGTTGCTTCTTCATATGTAAATATTAAATCAAATGTTTGAGCTGTATCTGTTAAATCAAATTTACCTTCGTATTTGTCATTAACAACATCTACCCAAATATCTCTATCTGCTGTTGAACTAGCAGTAAATGATAATTTATAAGTTTCACCTTGTACAAGTTCAAATCCTCTTTGTTTAAATTGTAGTCCCCAGAATGCTCCACCAGGTGCAGTAATGTCGATTTCTAAAGCTCCACCAACAATTGTATAAGCCGCAGCTGCGCCTTCCCAATCTGCAAACCAACTATACCAGATGTCTGGAGCTGTAATATCTACATCGTTAGTGTCTTGAACTTCAGCAGCGATAACCGTTGTCGTATCAAAACCACCATCAATAATTCCATTTGTATCATTGAATATCATACTTACAACTGAAATGGTCCTAGTTTCAACAGTTTCATTACCTGCTGCATCAGCAACGGTATATGTTAATACATATTCCCCAGGAGTGTTAACATCAACACTACCAGTTACATTTGCAAGAGTTAAAACGATTTCTTGATCAACAATATCAAATGCAGTTACACCAGTAAGCGGATTAAATTCTGACCCACCTTCAATGGTTGCATCATCAACACCAGTAAGTATCGGTGCAGCTGTGTCAGGATCTGCTACAGATACTTCAACAGCGATATTATCATAATACATCATTGTATTTAAATTAGCTGCTACTACGTTTTCCGCAACAGCTCCGTGTTCAAATGTCAAATATCCATTGTCATTTGTATCTAAATGCATAGTAAATTTAAATGAATATGTTGCCCAATCTGTTGTAATATCAAATACTTCGCGTTGTCCTTCTTTAAAGTCAGTATACCAAGGAGCGCCTGCTAATATTTCTCCAAATTGTACTTTAATTGTTCTTGCGGCATCTGCTTTTGCATCGAACGTAACTTCATAAGTAACATCTTTTTCAATAGTCATTGGACTACTTTCTAAACGAGGTTCAAATTCAGACCAACCTGCAGCGGATACATTAAATTGTAAAACACCGTCTACAACTGCTTCTTCTGAAAATCCACCTTCATTACCGTTTGTAGTATTCCATAAAGCCCAGCCTAAGCTAAAGTCTCCATTTTGTACCATTTCATCACCAATTAAACTTGGATCAACTTCAACAGTAACATATCTAGATTCTTCAGTTTTATTTCCTGCAGCGTCAGTAACGCTGTATTTCAAGAAATAAACACCAGTACTTGTAACATCAACTGTACCAATATATGTGATTGAACTTGTCAAATCTCCATCCACATTATCCAGCGCAGTAACACCTGCAAGATATACAAATGGAACATCCAAATATATTGTTAAGTCATCAGCACCGCTGATAACTGGTGCAGCTGTGTCAGCCGCTGTTGTAGCAACTGTCGTAGCTGCCGTTGTAGCTGCCGTTGTTGCTGCTGTTGTAGCAACTGTTGTAGCAACTGTTGTTGCAGCCGTCGTAGCTGCTGTTGTTGCTGCTGTTGTTGCAGCCGTCGTAGCTGCTGTTGTTGCTGCAGTCGTTGCAGCTGTGGTTGTAGTTGTTGTTGTAGCTCCGCCGAACAAATCACAGCTAACAAAAACAAAACTAAAAACCGTTAATAAAGCAATCAAAATTCCTTTTTTCATAATTTCCTCCTATTTATTTTTTATATATATTTTTATTTCCTTATAAAAGCCTTCTCTAATCTTTATTGCATGATTCTCTGTAACGTAGTCTTGATAGAATACTTCTTTTACATCCTTGTTAATCAATTCTATCTTTGTCACGGCACAACTAGCAAAGGTGTCAAATGGTTCTTCGCTTATATAAGTGATATAACTATTTTTCAAAAAGCGGAAGCTAAATGTAACATCATCCTTGAAGAATGATTTTTCGATTTTTGGTTGTACATTGAAAATTAACTTGCCATCTTTTAGTTTAAATGGATTTCCACCAGTCATCATAATCGTCCAAATATCCAATACTTCAATCGTTGAACCACTTAATCTTGGTAAAAATCCCTTCCCATGTAATTGGGGGTTCGGATTGTTCGTTGGTGCAATAAAACTCGAATTCTCTAATGTATTTCTTTTGTATACATTCGGATCCATAAAACAAACAAAGTTGTGTTGTAATTCCTCATAAAACTCTGTATACAAACCAGCTTTCAATAAGCCATACAAATACTTATAGACCATATGTAAGAAATCACTCTCACGTTCTAACCAACCTTCAGTAAATGCTCGAATTCTACCTATTTCATACTGTTCTGCTTCTAGTTTGCCACTTGTTTTATAAATCTTCAGTTTCTCATCGTAGATGTCGCTACGCTTAATAGCGCGGTACATATCTCTTAGTTTCTCCTTATCAAAACCAATTTTCATCAACCTTGCTGGAGCTTCCAAGAAATTTGGTAAGAACCGTTTCTTGTAGTCAAGTGGTTCTACCAATGGTAATCCATAATTTCCAATAACTGGTTTACCACCTTCTAAGACGTTATTGTAGTTCGTAACACTATAGGTTATAAATGTTGGAATGATTTGATCATTTCCAGCATATAATCCTTCTAATTTTGAAAGAATGCTGTTATCAAGACTCGATAAATAATTCTTTAAATCTAAATAATTAACTTTGATGAAGTCTCCGCTTAGTCCAAATCGAACCGATTCTCGGTAACCTTCTCTCAACTCTACTCTTTCATGATAAGAATTGTAATTCACCAATCCTTGAAATAACTCAAACACTTCTTTAGGTAATGTAATTTCCTCATCGATAAAGTGTGAATTCAAATAATGTACAATTCGCTTTAATTCAATGGTTTCACTTACTCCAGATCCAAATAAACCTGGCAATCCATTCATTGCGTCATTCCATCCTGGTTTATTCGCTTCCATTTCGATACCCAATTCTTCACTATCTAGCAAGGAATGCTTCGTTAGAACCAGGATTAATAATTTTGTAAATAGATTTGTTTTATACACCCCACCATTGGCTTGTACCCAATTGCTTCCATATGGGTTTAAGTGAAGTGCAGCTATCTTTTCGTCATCTCTATGAAGTAAACTACCATATTGTCTGATAAGTCCTTTTGAGTTTATTACTGATTTTTGATTCTTCTTTAATACAGAAACAGGCGATTCAAATGTTAGTATATCTTCTTCTTGGAACAATACCTCTTTCATTTTATCGGGATAGATCGATTCGTAACTTTCTACAATATCAAGGATATATGTAAAATGATCCACCCAGTATCCTTCTCCAAAGGCTGATTCAATATTTGCCTTTGAATGATTGATAATCGCTTCTAAGTATTCTTCTTCTGATACTTTTGATTCAATATTATTATTTGCAACATAATTTACCAGTCCACCTGGAGAGAATCGACAACTCAAGAAATCGAACACAAGTGATTTTTTAGATGAAAAATATGTATCAACAAGTGTTTGCCTTGTTTTATCATCCACAATTTCATAGGTCATCCCATTTATCGTTAATGGATTGTAACCATCCAATTGAATTAAGGATGCAAAATGTTTCACATTGTGACTCTTTAGTTCCGGATGAATGAAACTATCCATTCTTCGGTTTTGACAGACATCGCGGAAATTTCCTCCACCTTGAGAATAAAACTCCGGTGCTAGACTGAAGAAATTATAGTCTCTTTCCAAATCTCCATGTCTTCTTGAATAAAGATGATATATTGAATTTCCTATCTTATATGGATATCCACCGCGCAATAAATTATCTAAATAACTTTGTTTGATATATTCGTTAAAGATATTAGAACCAGTTTGTGTATCGACTTCATCTACAATATCTTCAATAATTTTTTTCGCTTCGATTTCTTTATTAACAATGTACTCCGAATTTGATGCTCGCTGAATAAATTGATTTAAAAATGTTTTATTATGCGTATAACCAGAAACAATATCTATATGAACAGACGTATCGCTTTCTAGTGTTCCTTCATACGGAATAAATCCACAAGGAATCTGATTAACAGTAACTTGATGAGATTCTACTAAATCAAGTAATGATTTTTCTTTAAAGTTTACGGCAGTACGCTTTGAGTTATCATATCCAAACACAATTCCTTGATCAACAATTGGTTTTACAAGCTTGTTGTTAACAATCCCAAACAAGTAATTTCCACTCTCAATCTCTTTGACTTCGCTTTGATCACCTGTTGAAGATCTTAAACTGTAAAATGCATAACGATGTTCTAATTCTTCCACATCCATCCAACTACATAATAGATTCGACATGGCTTTGAAATTATCATTTTTTACCCCAGAAGGTAGAATTTCTGCAATTCCGTCCAATACTTCTATAGATACTGGGTTCTTTGAAATGTTTTTAATCTCTACTCTTCTAATCAAAGCTCCTATATTTTCGTTTGGTAAACCAAAATATTTCACTTTGATCTTTACACCTAAATCATCATTCGTTTCTTCTATAAAAAACGATGCGCGTTCAATCGACATTTGGTGATGATATCCATTGCTTGGTAAGAATGGCTCATAATATACCCCATTTACTTTCATAAATGTTCGAAATCCAATTTGCCCAACTGATTCATATGCTTTATTTGCTGGTGTAAATTCCATAATTGGGTGGTTTTTATCTTGTAATCCATAACCGCTTATCCCTTGCCCTCGATTTACATAAAACGTCCACAATGGAATTCCCTTTTTACCAGCTAAGCCTGGTAAGAAATTGGAAAAAGTTGATTTTTGTAAATAGTTTTCAATGATAAATTGATTACCATCAAAGTAGTAATCCTTCATACAATCAACTCCTTTCGATTAATGTTGATATGCTCCTAGGTAAAATTTCAACAATCTGTTCTTGTTTTCCTAACTGTAGTTTCACCTTTAATCGTTCTTCTGTTTCATTTAATACGATTAATATTACTTCGTTACTTGGAGATAAAAAAGCAACGTGTTTTAATTCTTTATGGTTTGATTCCGATAAAATTCTTTTAGAACCTGGCACAATATATTTTGAAAAATGACCAATATAGTAATATGAGCTATTGTAGTTCAACTCTTGCTTCAACGTATCTGTAATAATTGGAGCGTCACAGAAATTCCCTACATGATTTGGTCCACCCATCTCATTCAAGGTAATATTCCAATCAATGTATCCTTCGCAATAATTGCGAAAATCGCCAATCATATTTCTAGCGTATCTCTCTCCAGTAGTCCAATCATTTAGATGGACACCGCCTTCGATACATCCTTCAGTAAACAATAGATGCTTATCAGGATGAAGCGTATGTAGTTTCGATAGATTCTCAAATTCTTCACTTACATACCAATGAACACCAGTTCCCCAAACATAATCTCTAGTATCTTCATCACTTAAAACAGCATTTCCTCGTTCTACTAAAATATCTCGGTTATGATCCCAAATAATAATCTTAACTTCTGGATGTGCTTTTTGTAGCGTTGGTCCTAAATAATGTTTGATAAAATCTCTTTCTGCTTCTGCAGAATATATACAAGAATCCCAAACTTGAACAGCTGCTGGTTCGTTTTGAACTGAAACATAGTCAATTTGCAATCCTAACTTTTTAAACTCATCAATGAACTTCACATAATAATTAGCCCATACTTGATAATACTTTGGTAGTAAAACACCACCGTGATTCATTTCGTTGTTACTCTTCATCCACGCAGGAGGACTCCAAGGTGATGCCATAAGAGAAATTTTATGACCTGCAATCTTTTCAGCATCTTTAATGAGTGGAACTACGTACTGTAATTCCCGGTCAATATTGAATGATTCAAGGTCCACATCAAAGTCATTTACATAGGTATAATTTTCCAAACAAAAATCACAACTGTTGATATGCACTCTGCCAATTGTGTAATTTAGACCTTCTGATTTGTTGTAATAGGACTGTAAGACTTCTTCACGTAAATTCGTTGTTACTTGACTCAAAGTATAAGCCGCGGCTTCCGTGAAAGCGCCCCCAAAACCAATTATATTTTGAAAGGTTTTTTCTTTATTAAGTTGTATTGTTGTATCGAAAAAATCTGCCTGGTTGTCATCGAGTTCGTGCTTAGAACCTCTATATTTTGAAGTTATATAGTGCGAAAACATCAATACAGTTCTCCAATCTAATACGTTTTCGTTAGTTACTAAAACGTTTTCGTAAACAGTATATCATAGATGAAAGCGTTTTTCTAGTATTTTTATTGTTTTTTTTATTTTTTTCCTTTTCATAAAAAAAGGCCCCTAAAAATCAGAGGCTTTTATTGTCTTTTTCGTTTATTGAAGTGCTTGTTCAATTGCAAGCAAAATTACTTTTGAACTATAGGTAGCTCCAGCAATGGAATCAACCAGTAAAGACTGTGAATTAATCACCGAATCAACAATGATTTCTGCCCCTTGGCCTTGCCCGCTCTTATGTTCGACTATCGTGATTGCTATTATTTCATGTTGGCTTACTTCTACTGTTACAATAGCGGAAATAATTGTCGTTTTATATTCTCCATAATAAATACCATCATCGAGGGTTGCTAAATCAATTTCTTCTATTGAAATGTAGCTTAAACCATCCAATTCATCATTAATTTGAATCACAAAATAGGTTATTAGTGCACCTAGAAGGACTACGACTACAAATGAAATCAGACCAATTTTCTTTAATTTACTCATTTATATCACCGGAATGATTATAGTATAAATTGATTCTTTATACAACATCATCTGAACAATATGTTCTTACTAATCGGACAGTGACTGAGCATTATGTCGATTTGCTAAGTCGAGATTTTTGATCCAATGACCTTTTTTGTATCTTGATAACGCAAATCCCATCTTTGGAATCTCTAATAACTGAACAATTAAAAACAACGTGATTGTAGGTAAATCTGTAAGCCTTGATAGTAAAAATACAGTTGGCACCTGGACTACCCACATATATCCAGAATCCATTACAAATGTAGATTTTGTATCTCCACCCGATCGGATTGTAAAGTACATAGAAAAATTAAAAGCAATCACTGGAATAATAAGTGCATTGACTCGAATATTGAATTTCGCAATTTGGATTGCTTCTTCTGATATATCATATATACCTAATATGAAGAAACTCAAACCAAATAAAATCATACCCATAAACACTGAAAATACAATGGAAGCAAAAATTAGTTTTTTGGAATTTTCTTTGGCTAACTGTAATTTGTTTTCACCCAAGGTATTCCCTACCATAACCGCTATACCAGTGGATATACCTCCAAATATAACAAAAACCAATTGCGAGATAGCACTCGTAGCACTCACAGCGGATAATGAAGCATCTCCTCGAGTTGAATATGCTTCAAAGAATACCGTTTGGCCAGTAGACCATAACACTTCATTTAGCATCAAAGGAATTGCCATTACAATAATTGCTTTCAATACAAAACGTTCAATCTTAAACAAATCTTTTAAACTTGATCTAAAACATTCTCCCCGTTTGTATAGCAAGAGAATTAACAAACCAAACTCAATAAATCTAGCAATCAATGTTGCGATTGCTGCTCCTTCTACTCCTAATTTAGGAAACCCTAAACTACCAAAAATTAGTAAGTAGTTTATGAAGGTATTGGTCAAAATTGCAACAATAGAAATACGTAACAATGGTTTCGTAATTCCTGTTTCTCGAAACGTAGAAGATATTGCTACGGATACCGCCCATGGAAAGGCACTCCACTTAACAATATTTAAGTATTTTAAACCATCTCGAATCGTAATTGGATTTTCAGTAAATATACCAATCAGTTTCTCTCCAAAAATAGTCAGCACAATAAAAGCAATCAATGCGATTAATAGTGCTATGATAACTTTAAAACGGAAGGTTTGTTTTAGTTTTTCAAACTGTTTCGCACCAAAGTACTGTGCGGAAAATACCCCAGCACCTCCCACTGCTCCAAATATGACTAAAATAACGATGAAATACAGCTGGTTAACAGAGGAAACGGATCCCAAGGCAATATCACCTAAAGACCCAACCATGATATTATCAACCAATTGCAATGAAGACGTAATCAGTTGTTGAACCACTATCGGAAGTGACACCATTATTAACTTTTTATAAAACGATTTATCTCCGATTAAGTTTTTCATAATTACCCTCTACCTTGCAGATTATTATTATAATATAAACCTACCATATAAGCAAACAAAAAAAGAAAAAAGCACAACTAAATGTGCTTATTTAGGAAATCCTTTTTCGCCCTTCTCCCAATAGTTGGACACCAACTTAATGTTTAGTCCTTTACTTGATAAAAATTTAAAAAATGTTTCTTCCAAATTCGTATTAATTATGGACCTTGAAAATACGATAGAAGTATTTCCTTTAAAGGAGTTAATCGCGATCGCATGCTTCAAACCTGAACCCATGTAAAATGAAAAGGATTCGATGTGTTTTTCCATAGATTTTGGCACTTTCACAATTCCAAAATTAGATATTGTTATCGTTGTTGGTTTACGACCAAATGCTTGATACCCTATTTTAAATAAAAAATATTTGATTGGTAGTGGTATCAACCTTATGAATATTTTCTTTTGGATAGTACAAACTGTGTCCAATTTACTTTGTATTTTTTCTAAAGTGTTTTCCTCAATAAAGTCGTGTTTTACTTTATTTAAAATATCATCGAAATCTGGATCTTCTGATTTCATCTTATAACTGACATGAAAATAGAGTGAGAAGTTGCTCAATGTTTTAGAATTATAGACTTTCCTTAAATTGACAGGAACACAGATGTTCACAGGATATTTTCGCATTTTCTTCTTGTCACCATTGATAATTACTGAGTAAATCAATAACGCTACAATATATTCTGTCATACTTGATTTAGATGCTTTGACTAAATCTATAAATTGATTCGATTCTAAAAAAGAATTGATAACCCCACTACCATATTTCCGGAACATCTTTGGCGTATAAAAATATGCTTTTGGTACTTGAGGGGGATTTAATCCTCCACCAGAAAAATGCCTTTCATATCCATCTTCTAATTCGAAAGGATCTACTGGTTCTTTTAATTGCATTATAAGGCCTTCAGGAGATAATGTTTCACCCATTAACTCTAAGTAGTGGTATATAACAGCATTTAAGAACTGAATAGCTCCGCCACCATCCGTTAATGAATGATTGATTTCTAAAGATATTCGGTTATTGAAATACAGAAATTGAAACCAATAGTGATTATTGAAATGTTCCATGATTTTTTTACAAACAAAAGGAGATTCCTGATCCAATATTGGAGGCAAGATATTTTCTTCAAAATAATACCAAAAAAATCCTCTTCTTATTCTCACAAAAAAGGATGGAAATCTTTTTTTAGAATCTAAAATGGCTTGGTATAAAACGTCTGCGTTCACAGGTTTATACAGTGTAGCAGATACCCGGAAAACATACGTAAATCTTTCTGATGTTAGAATCGGATAGATTTTCGCTGCGTTATCTAATTTATACCATTTTAATCGATTGTCTCGTTTCATTTCATTTCCTCGTATTTATAGTATACCATTTTTTAAGATTTTATAAATATTTTGTCTGGTTTTCCAGCGAAAAAAAACACCTTCTATTTTGGAAATAGAACGTGTCAGTTGATTCTATAATTTGCTTAATAACCTGTAAACACATCATAACGAATATGATCTTGAGCAACTCCATTTTCTTTCAGCAATCCACTGATTCCATTAACAAATCCTGGACTCCCTGAAACATAATAAACAACAGTATTTTGATGTTTTTTAGCATTATCAATGATTAATTTTTGGGTTGGTTCAATATCAGCTGCGTATTGTATATCTAAATTTTTTAGACTCTTCAATTCATCATTGAATGGATAACATTCTTCAAGTTCAGAATAGATTAAAACATCATGTCTATCAAGACTGTTTCGTTCTTTTGATAGCAGCATACTTCGAATTGGTGTGATACCAATTCCACCTGCAATAAAAACCCCATCGTGTTGTTCATCTAAAACAAATTTTCCTTTTGGTTTGGTCACTGAAACTGCTTCTCCAATTGGCATCGTTCTTAATTCTTCTTTGAATGCGCTACATGTATCGACAATTCTAGTCGCTATTCGAATGACAGATTCATCATTTGTTGAAGCAATACTGAATGCACGAACTGCGCGCCCTTCAATAACTTTATGGATAATTTCAAACAGACAAAACTGTCCTTCTTCAAAGACAAAATCATCTGGTTTTTTAAAATCAAAACAATAGTATTCATTTTCAAGATGTTGTCTACGGACTAACTCCATTTTATAGTTTGCAACGTTGTTCACAATATCACCTCTATATCATTATACAATATTGATATTTAAAAATACAATGATTATGACTAACTATCTAATTATGCACCCCTAAAAAGTCTTTCTATTGGAATTAAACCAAATAAAAAAGCACTTTTTTGAAGTGCATTTTTTATATTTCATATTTAAAATATTAAGGGGAATGTAGAAAAAACTTATCTAACTACATACCTATTATATTTTCCCTACGTGAAGATATTATGACACAAATATGTAAATTCTGTGAATATTTAAAAAACTATACCAATCCAGTTTTTGATTATATTCCTTGAAGAATTTCTAGCAAATCAAACGTTGGAATTTGTCCAAATTCTAATAAAGCTCTATTTCCATTAAATATATCTTCTGCATGTTGAATCAAAAGTCCTTCGTTTGCAGAGGTCGCTGAGTCGGCATCACTGTAAATAATTATATATTTCGATAAATCAACAGCCAAACTAGCCCCATTTTTAA
>Ga0075122_10002549_pt1 | contig 11952 bp, 15 predicted proteins | sample AntAceMetag02UKB_FD_69790 | JGI IMG/M metagenome (GOLD analysis project Ga0075122, IMG submission 69790) | Saline lake microbial communities from Ace Lake, Antarctica - Antarctic Ace Lake Metagenome 02UKB | ecosystem: Environmental > Aquatic > Non-marine Saline and Alkaline > Saline | place... | reverse complement strand
ATGGTTGCCGGTAATCCAGCAAAAATCATCAAAACCGTAGACGAACTTAGACGCGATTGGAGAAAGAAGTTATGAATCCAAAAGTGATCTTTTTATTTGGCGTGTTTTGGGTGCCGATTTTGGCATACAAAATAGAATCTTTGACAAGGGTTGTCTGCTTGTTCTCGTTCGGTTATATTGTTTAGGGTGATAAAATGCAACCTAGCATATTGGTACTAAGTTGTGAACGCCTTGATGCGTTTACCGCCCTTGCGGATTTGCTTCATAAACACAGAAGCGAGTTTCATGAGGTCATTGTGGCTGACAATAGCTTCACCGACGAGACAAGAACTGCTATTCAAGACATCTGCGAGCACAAGTTTACTCTCATTCAGCGTCCCTACAAGCCATTTGCTATGTCTGCCATGCGTAATCTGGCAATAGATCAAGCCAGTGGAGACATATTGGTGTTCTTGGATTCCGATATCCTGCCAGTTAACGACGACTTCTTCGATAAGGTCGTTGATTTTCACGAGAACCATGATGCGTTGTTGATTATGGGTCGCTACAAAGAACATGACTCGACTGAGAAGAAGATGTTGCCCAACGGAAACACCTTCATTCGTGACTCGTTTCGGGAAAGGATGTTCGCGGAGAACAAGCGTCCATGGCGCATCGCTGCAAGTGGCATCTGTAGTATCAAGAGAAGCGTGCTTGGGGATATTCGTTTTGATGAACGCTTCTGTGGGGCATGGGGATGGGAAGACCAAGACTTTACAAGGCAACTCTGGGAAGCTGGTGTACATCTCGAACTGGACACGAGTATCGCTTCGGTCCACTACGACCACCCAAGGGAGCAAACGGGGCGTGAAAACAATTGGGCGAAGTTCAACGCCAAGTGGAACGCGGTTACAGCGTCTCGCTTCCTTGACTACTGCAAGGCACACGACCTGAACCCACGAGGGGCAAGTAATAAACTAGGCAAATTCATTGACTATGACTTCACGCAGAACAACGGTGATTGCCTCAAAGTCCTTGATATAGGCTGCGGGAAAGGGCTTTTTGCCCACTACCTGTCTTGTGTCTACGGCGTCGAGGTGGATACCGTAGACCCTTACGACGGACAAGGACACCGCACAGAGGATGAAGGGATCAACCACGCATTCAAGGAAGCGACCAGGGACGCTGTGAAGATATGCAAGACGCACTTAGTAGACTTCCGATCCGATACGCTCTTTGACGTAGCGATAGCAGATATCTGCTTACATCATATCGCCACGACAAGGCAACGTCTACAAATAGGTTGTGACACTTGGGTTGAACTTGTGGCAAACGTCCGAAACGTCTATAGGCATATGCGATACGGTGGGACGTTCTACGTCATTGAGGTTCTGCCGATCACAGAAGAGAATACGAACTTTGAGAAGGTGAGCAAAAGCGTGGGGTTTACAACAAAGCACACGCCGCAAGAGTGGTCGCGGGTTCTGATAGAAGCGGGTTTTCAGGATATTAGCGTCAGGTATCAATTGCCCAAAGGCGTTGCTCGGACGGCGGGCAACCTAAAGACGTATGGTTACAAGTACGTAATCAAGGCTGTGAAATGAAAATCGTGTGTAGTACGTCAATGTCATTCTCGGGCTCAAGCCTACTGAATCTACTCATGAACACACAGCCCACCGTGGTTGGTTTGGGTGAGATCAAGCAACTTCGTGTTCCAGATAAAACACCGACTTGCTATATCTGTGGACTAGGTAGGTGTGAGCTTTATGACAAGTGGAACCAAGACAAGGAGACCTTGTGGGAGTTCTGTCGAAGGGCTTACGGGGACAGAGTTCTCTTTGTAAAGGGTTACAACAAGACTCCATTGAGCATGTTTCCGTCTGATGCTCGCTTGTATCGAGTCATTCTGAGTAAAGACATATTTGGTATAGTTGATTCTTTTCGTCATCATCACCCAGACATGAGTCCAATCAATGTCGTCAATCTATACTACCAGCTCTATCAAGATTGGATACGTCGGTTCCCATTAATGCCACGAATAACCTACCGTACTTTGGCTGAAAACACCGATGAGTCTATCGAACGCCTCATGCGCCACATTGACGAACCCTTTTCGCCAGTAAAGATGTGGACCGATCTACGTGGTATACACGTCATTGGGGGTAATCCATCCATCGTAGCACAAGCGAACTCGTCTACGCCAGAACAGTTCAACGCACGTGCGGGCGTCAAGTACCAAGGGCGTTTCGGCAAGATTTTCTACGATGACTGCTTGAAAAAGAAGGACTTAGTAAAAAGAAGTTATCAGCATCATCGACAGTTTGGGGATCAGGGGGTCATTTTCGAAGCTGTTGAAGAACTTAGGGCACGAAGATGCCGTTCTTGAGACTGGTCTGTGATGGCATATTCTTGTGATAATCCGCTATGAGTAGACAGTTTATGCCCATTCGAGGACGAAACCCATGAGCGATATCAACAAAGAACTGACGGCAATAGGAGACTTGCTTCGGTCGGCGTCCGAACTAGCGACCATCAGGGAAGAGGTCCGTCGGGTGCTTGGTGGACAGCATGTGAGTATAGTCGATGGTGAGCATTCTGTTGGTTCTAGATATGATTTCGTCGTGTCACACAACGCCACTCAAGACGAGACGGACAAGATCGCCAGGCGTATTCGTTCAAGAATACCTGAGTCCATCGTTGAACACATTGTTGACAACATGCTTGGCATCAAGATGTCTAGGAGAACGTGATGAACGTGGCACGTGAACTTAGTGGCATCAAAACCTTGATTGCTGGGTGGTACACCCAGTCAAAGAACTCGGTCAAGAAGATGTCTAGCAAGATTGATGGCGAGAAGGTTAGCACCACTGTTACGGCAGCTATGCAAACCTTGAAGGCGACTAACGCTACCAAGGCGCGCACTGAGTTCCTGAAGGAGTATGATCGCCCAATCAAACAGAAACTTAGGGGTTACACGGACATCGTAGTATCTGTCAAGATGAAGAAGCAGATTGGCGCGTTCGTGGCGACGATCATGGTTGACGCGACATCCAAGAGTGGCAAGCCGAAGGCAAAAGACGTAGAACAAGCCATCCAGAAAGCGATAGGAGGCTAGACATGGGAACTTCTAGTGTGACCGGGCAGTCATTTTACTCAGGAGATTGGTCAGACATCAAGCAAGTCTGCGCCGTGTTGAACATCGGAACTGGCAAGTTGGCACAGATCACACAGGATGGCGTTGAGTTCTACCAAGAGATGGTGGACCGTGAGATTGATGACTTGCTCACCGAAGTGTACCACGTTCCCTTGAGAGAAATCAACCAGTATCAACCTGACGGAACTACCAAAAGTTTGTTCCCAGGGAGCATTTGTCGTCTTGCGAGATACTGGACGGGTGGTTTGCTTCTTTCCAACCAGTTTCAGGGTCTTGACTCGAACACAAACGAAAGCGCAGCCAGTTACATCGAAGACGCCCGAAGAGAAGTGTTCAAGATCATCCGGTTCAATCATCGCTTGGTCGGGCAGAAGATGAAAAGCAACGTGAGTCGCACGATGCCTCCAACCATGCAACCACCAACAATGCCAGAACCGGACTTCTAAGATGAACACTAGGACACAACTAGCCAAAAGAGCCCTTCGGTTGGCTAAAAACTGCCTTGTCGGTTCTGATGAGGTCGTTAGGCTTCCTGGTGCCAATTATAAGCTCATCACGAAGATACGGCGTATCCCGGTTGCAAGTGACAAGTGTGGAAACGTCATTGTTGGCAACGATGAACTCGAAAGACTCGGCATGAAGATCGGTGGGAAGGGATACCTTTCAGACCGTCAGACTGACAAGATGTTCTCAGGCGAGGTCGTCATCGAAGAGAAGGTGGATGGACACCCAGAGGTAATCTCCTATGGAGGATACACTTGGTTTGGTGAGAACCTGAAGTACGTCCACTCGGTTCAGTATGACAAAATCCCGGTAAGCGGAGGCGTATTTCCAGACAGTGTAGTGATTTATGACATCATGGATGGTCCGATGTCAAGCAAGAAGTGGTTGAGTAGAGACGAGAAGGAATCCCTGTGTCGCATGGAAAGAGTTCCCTGGTTCACTTGTTGTATCAGGGTCGGATGAAACTCGAAGACTTGCCGAGGATCGCTAAGGGTCTTTCGACCTTCGGTAGTGAACAGCGTGAAGGGTGCGTCGTCAAGAACCTCGACAAGGGCGTGTTCGGCAAGTTCATCAACTTGGAGTTCCAAAGGTGCATCTCGGATGACGAGCTTCGTGGTCAGGTGCATCCTGAAATACGCAGACAAGAACACAAGCCAAAAGGAAGGCGTCCTTGGGTATGGACAGAGTAGCCGAACTGAAGAAGATCGCCAGACTCATAACGAGCGCCATTGCGCCGAGGTATATGGTTGATCACGAAAAGGACGGGATGTTCTTCGGGTCAACTACTGGTTGGGCAAACTTCGCCGTGCAGCCTTTGCCCGGTGATGTGTACAGGTTGTACACCTTCTGTTCCAAGAGAAAGCTCAAGAAGGACGTTGAATCAGAATTTGACCGCTTGGTGAAGAATCTGTCCGATATACCTATGACTTTTGTGAAGAAAAGGACTTACTACAAGTTTGTCGGACCTATGCACCTCAGAGACGCCCTCAATAGAGACTCGGGATTGAGGACGAGACTCATTGACGCCCTCGTCAAACTAATAAGTTGGGGCGGGACGCGCATGTTCAATAACCAAGGTGTAAAGTTTCTTGATTACGAATTTACAGACCTTGATAGCGAGTACACGCTTGGTGACTGGATTCTGGATGGCAAGACTCGTGACTTCAAGGGCAAAGGCAAGTTGGCAGACTATCTCATCACCAAACTGAAGGTTCCGTTGTCCACGTTCGAACATAGCTTTGGTGAACTGGATACGTCGGAATCCGAACGCATTAGCATGGAGAAGCACCACAGGTGGATTGTGTACACAGAGGCAAACGTCAAGCACGAACCTTCGGAATACTTCGACTTGCTCGATAATGTTGGGTCTCTTGTACGTCGGCGCCAGATGGGTCATCTGTGCTACGGAAAGGTCATGGTTGTCAGAACGCTCAAGGGACGTGTTATGGCTGAATACCGTGGTGACCAGGCTGATAGTATCCGTCTAAGGTCACAGAGTTTTGATGGATCAAAAGCTGTCATCAGATTCTTGCTGCATGAGCTTGCCCACCGACAATGGGATAAATTCTTTGATCGTGGGCAACAGTCATTTGTTCGTCAACAATACTACAAGTCAACACGAGATCAGCCAACTGCTGCCGATCTTGGGTTGGAAGTGGGTGACGTACTTGCAGATGGTGAGTCGAGTTGGGACATCAAGAAGATGTCTGCGCTTGGGGACAGCGTACTTGGAGAGCTTACAGAAACAAGCAATGCCAGGCGTCAACGCAGCGTTGGTAAGACATTCGAGATTTCTGTTTCTGCGATTGCGACAAGTACCGACATTGACATCGTAGGTAAGAGAAAACCGAAGTTGGACTTCTCCAAGTTCTTCCCAACTTCGTACAGCATGAAGAATCCAGAGGAAATGTACTGTGAGTTGTTCTCTTTCTATGTCCTTCGTCAACGATTGGACGCTGGGGTAGTAGATTGGATGGATCGTCTACACGACGGGACGCTTCTATAAGGTAGACTGATGAGAGTAATAGCTGAACTCAGGAAGGTCAAGACGCTAATAGCAGGACGGCAAGAACGAGAGGTTGAACGTCTCTTGAAGGTCGTCTTGAAGGGAAGTCCCTTTGCTAATCGTGCGCATGCAGTCGGTGGATATGTCAGAGACCAACAGTTGGGTATCGACGCTAAAGACCTTGACATCGTTGTCGAGATGAAAGACGGCGCCGATAAACTGACCCACTGGTTGCACGGTATGTTTCCAGGTGAAATCAGTCGTCCGAGACAGATGGGAGCAAACTACCCTATTTGGCAGATCACTTTCAAGTCCGACATCGAGTATGACGATGATGAATACCAGACCAAGGGTGCTGTCATTGAGTTTGCGGACACCATGAAAGAGTCATTCCCTGATGAAGAGTCACGCCAGCGTGAGACGCAGTGGGGAACGCTCAGTGATGACGTTGAGCGTAGGGACTTCACGGTCAACATGTTACTCAAGGACTTGACATCGGGTGAGATTCGTGACCTGACGGGTGTGAGCAAGAGTGACATCGAGAACGGCATCTTGAGAGGTCATCCTGGTGTCTCCTTGGACAAGATATTCAACGATGACCCACTGCGCATGATCAGGCTAGTGAGATTCCACTGCAAATACGGGTGGAGCATCCCGAAGTCGGTGCTGCAAACAGTGCGTCGGAATGCGGATCGCATCAAGATCGTCAGCGCCGAACGCATCATGGAAGAACTCAAGAAGGTCATGAAGTTGGGCAAACTCGCCAAAGCGGTGCGGTTAATGAAGGCGACAGGTTTACTCAGGTATGTATTTCCTGAGATCGAACAATTGCGTGGCGTCAAGCAAAGTCCGAAGTATCATTCTGAAGGTGACGCCTACACACATACCATCATGGTGCTTAGGAACGCCAAGCCAACTGTTGAAGCACAGATGGCGGCTTTGCTCCATGACGTGGGCAAGGCTAAGTCCACAACGGAAATCGAAGGGATGATTCGCAGCATCGGTCATGAAAGGGTCGGAGCAGAGATCGCCGAAGCCATGATGAGGCGCCTGAAGTTCGATTCAGGTACTACGAAGAAGGTTGTCACTGTGGTCAGGAACCATATGCGACCTCATCAGTTGGCAAAAGGTGGTGGAACAAGGGCGTTGCGTAAGTTCGTTCGTGACGTTGGGGATGAACTTGTCGAGGCTGTCTTGGACCTCGCTGAAGCGGACTCACTTGGGAAGATACCTTCAGAGAACGCAATCCCCGGACTGCGCGAACGAGTAGAAGAAGCCAGAAGAATCCCGGTTCGTGGCAAGCCTGTATTGTCGGGCGGTGACATCATGGAGTTGCTGGACATCGAACCTGGTCCCATTATCGGCAAGATCGTTCGGTGGTTGATTGACTACGATGACAAGTTCATCGAACGAAATGGTAGGCAGATGAACCGAGAAGAAGCTGAAAAGGCTGCCAAGATGTACTATGGGAGCATCAAGTGACAGAACAGCACACTTGGCTTCGTTCAACACATTGGAACGTGAAAGACGAGTACTACACGCCACGAGTGTTGGTCGAACCAATTGTCAAGTATGTCAAACCTGGGTCTACTGTATGGTGCCCGTTTGACACGGAAAACAGCGAGTTTGTCACAGCACTCAGAGAATTCGGGCACGAGGTGGTGTATTCTCACATCTGGGCAGGACAGGACTTCTTTACCTACGAGCCCGACATAAACTACGACTGCATCGTGTCGAATCCGCCATTCACCAGGAAACTGGACGTTCTGAGTAGGCTGTACGGTATCGGGAAACCGTTTGCGATGGTAATGGGATTGCCAGTATTGAACTACCAAGAGGTTGGAAAGTTCTTCTGTGGTATCAGTCAGGAGTTGCAACTGTTGATCGTGGATAAGAAGGTGTCATTCGATGGGAACACGGCGTCGTTCAACAACTCGTACTTCTGCCACAATATGCTGCCGAGACAGATTATATTTGAGCATCTTGAACACAACAACAGTAAGTCGAGTTTCGTCCCAAGTCGCATGATGAATGACGCCAAGATGACAGGAGGATAGTCCAACGTATACGAACGCATCCAATATAATCAAAACTCTGAAGCATTTGCTCGAACGGAACATGGTGAACATCGAACAGATCATCAGGATATACGAACCCGAGAAGACGCTGAACATCTTCGAGGGTATCAGGAACACTCTGCCTGCATCGGCGTTCCCTAGTCTTGAGATCGAGGCAACAAATTGTGCAAACCAGTGGGCGACGACAAGATCACAGCGTCCGCGATTCCAGTTCCAGTTCACTTTGACAGTCATAAACTCAAACGACGAAATGGGTTCCGAGTATGTGTGTTCATTGGCGACGGTCATCGGCGCAATCTTGACGGACCCAACAAGCCTCCATCTTCAGATTGAGAATGAAGTGAAGTTCGACCCGAATGACGGTTTGGTGGTGAGTTTCATCATCGACAGCTTCACCGACGACATCACATACAACGCCAGTAAGGACGGGTCTATCCGTGTTGCTGAGTTCAGTCATTGGGTACAGGTTCACGAACCCTTCGCGGATAGCAAGTGGCTTGGTGGTGACCCGTCTCAAACTGTCGTTGAACGAACGCCAAAAACAATCACTTTGGCATAATTTTCTGATATACACCTAATACTGAGAAGAATGATGGACCAACTAGAAAAAATTCGGCAATTGTTGAGTGGCAACCCGCTTCGTGGCACGTATGTCAAGGCTGACGACGTGGCCAAGAAGGCGTACGCCAACAATCGTTCTATCATTCAGAAACATGATATCGATGGTGACGAAAGCGGTGGTCGTAAGATGGCGGGTGATCTCGTAAGGCAGATCACTGTGTGGAGAACGAACCTAGAGAGGCTGAAGAATGAAGCGAAGAGGCTCCTTCTTAAGTGCGGGTCTGCTGGCATTCGTTGATTTGAATACGATGGGCGCCTTCAAAACCCTCGCACAGGTACACAAGACCATCGAGTATTACCTTGATATCGTCAATCAGGTTCCTTACTCAATCGCATCCGGTGACTTCGATGAAGGTGACGCTTCCGGTGTCGCGGTTGAGGTTCGAAATGACTTGCAACAGATTATCTTGGCGAGCGCCAAGGCAGTCAAAGAACTCGACAGGCTGAAAGCGAGCATTTCCGCTTTTTAGTTGGAGGTAAGCAAAGATGGCTATCATTGATACTTCTGTCCTTTTGGGCATTTGTGACAGGGCGGCGGCTCAGTACGGACTTGTCAAGGTTGCGTTCGACAGCATCAACGCGACCGGCACAGGATTCTACTGGCAGCGTATTACAGCAACCGATGACGTTGACGTTGAAATTCCGATGTTGAGTCCAGGTTACAGTTCGGACACTACGCTGACGTTGGCGACTTGCGTGAGAAGTGGTTGTCCGGCTTTGGGTCAAGTGGTTACTATGACGGATTCCCACTTCAGTCGTGTGGCTCACACGGGTGGATTGGATACCTTCTTGACCACAGGGGATGAACGAGTAAGTGACTACTACAACCAGGTTTACTATCTAGCGAAGGGTTCTTACTTACTTGCGAACAATGTCTTCTCCGAGGATAGTGATGACTTCGGACGCATCGACATTCATGATTCTCTCACTCTGACGTTTACGGATGGCACGAACTACGGAAACGGTGCGGCTGCCAACAAGGCTGATGGTTCGCATTTTGCCTCCACGCAGTTGCGTATGTATGTCGTGTATGCCGGTGGAGGTGGTGACACACTGGACGACATTGACTTGACCCTTTCGGTCAAGGACAAGAACAACAGCGCGACGACCGTTACCGTGACCATTCCTACAGGTACGAGTCCTGGTGACTACGTTAGTGTCGGCACTTCGATAAGTAGGTATCTTGATGTGACCGACGCTGCATTTACGAATTTGGATGACAAAGGTACGGATGGTGACATCCTTCGTATCTACAATCTCAAGGAACGTTCGGTCGTTATGTAAGATATTCGCTGCATGGTGCCCAACCGATGTCATATTGTGGTGGTAAAAGCACCGTAAGTAAGTGAATCGCATCACTTCTGTATCGTGATGCCTTTCTTCATCTCGAATGCAACACTCTTAAGGAGAAGCCCCAATGGGTATGGGTTACCAAGGATTTGTAAAAATCTACGCAGCATCTGCATCTGGAACCCCGAGTGGTCCAGTTGTGTTGCTGGCAACAGGTTCCAGCGTCAACCAAGTACTTGAACCTCTGTTTTCTACGGCGGTTTGGGGTGCTGGTTGGTATAACGCTCCTACGGCTGCTCATTACGCTGACGCTGCCATTCACTACGAAGGTTCCGTCGACTTCGAAATGCAAGCATCTTCCGACGCATGGAACTTGCTAGGAAACTGGGCAATCAACACTCGTGCCTACTCCAAGTCAATTGACATTTCGCCTGACGGTGCTCGTGTGTACCAGTATCACAACTCGGGTGACTACCCTGGTTCCGAGACGTATGACAACTCTGGTGCTTGGTGTTCCGAGTTGACACTGAACACGTCCGAAGGTTCGTTTGTTACGGGTTCACTCGGTGTTTGGGCTTTGGACCGTGATGAAGCTGACCCAGATGGCGGCACGGCGTTCTCCGACTACACCTACATCGAACAGAAGGAAGGTGTGATTGGTGGTGACTCAACGACGTTCGCGGGCACAAACCCGTTGAACCCGTCTGGCGCCAACGTGGACCCGATTCCATTCTGGAAGACGGACGCTGACTTGCTGACCGGAGCCTACACCGCTCCATTCACGGGCGGCGCAGCGCCTCAGAGCGGACTCGAAACGGTTGAGTGGAGTGTCACGGTCAACAACGGTCTGATCGCGCTCTACACGTGTTCTGGTAGTCGTCTCCCTTCGGCTATTCTACAGGGTCCGATTGATGGTTCTGGAAACGTGACGCTGTACCATACAGATGGCGTCTTTGACCCCATCTTGGGTCCACTTCACACCGGTAGTCTGACAAGTCCCTATATGTACGCAGAGAACTCTTGGTTCCGCGTCACGATTGCTACGTCTGCATTGACGAGTGTATACATGGAAATGCCTGCCGTCGTTATCAGTGGAGACGACTACGGTTTGCGTGGTCAGGCTGACGTAACCAACCGTGGATTCGACCTTCGTGCTCTTGGTGGTCGTATCTATAGCGCCGTGGTTATGCCTCCGGTCATCATGTCCAACAGTGCGGGCGCGTTCGTATCACCGTAATGTTCCGTGCTGGTAGGACACGAGAAGGCAGGATAATATCATGATGGGATACGAAGGAGTTCTCCTCGTATACAATGACATAGACGCAGCATACCAGCCTGTTCTTTGCACGAACGCTAGTTTTCCACCTCGTGCAAGGAACAGGCTGGATTCTAATTCGGGATATGGCGGAGAGATTTCTTCCCCCACCTACAATATGGGTGTTGGTAGTCCGAAGACCTACGACTACAACACCTACGATGGTTCCTTCTCGTTTGAACTCACGACGAAGTTCCTCACAGACATTTTTAGTCAGTGGTACTTCGCAAGACAAACTCCCCGCGTCATCAAAGCGATTCCTCGTGGTTCCGAGTACGGTGATGCCTACAGTTCGGTTCAGACCTACTCGCATTGCTACTGGAACTCGATGTCCATCAACGCATCCGAGGGTTCGGTGGTGACGGGAACCATAGGCGTTACTGGAACCGACATCGACACAGAGACGTACATAGACACATACGCTAACAACAAGCGGGGTTGGATTTCTGGCGGGTCCGCGACTGCCGAAAATAGATGGGCGCTCCAGAACGGTGGCGCGATTCCAGCTTTGATGCACACGTTCAACGAGACACCAATCCCGTATTGGGACACAAAGGTTCAGATTGGTGGTACGGTATACAAGTTCGTAAACTGGACTCTCACGTTGTCCCAAGACGTGACCAAGTTCTTTTCTTGCACATACAACGCGACACCTCAAGAACCCGATTACGTCGCGGTGGGTCCAATGCGAGCCGAGTTTAGTGGTGACTTCGTTGTCCAGAATGAGACATGGACTCCGGTGACATCACCAGCTACGATGAAAATCTTCTTCGGGGACAATTATATCCAGTTTGGCAATTTGTCGTTACAAGAAGTGAGCGATGACGTTGTTGGACAGAGTGATTTCAGCGTAATCAGCGTGAACTACCAAATCTATGCGATTGGTCTCGCTTCCAGTTTGGCATCTAGTCTTGCAAGCTCTCTAGCTTCCAGCCTCGCAAGCGAACTTGCTTCGAGTTTCGCCTCGTCCGGTGCTTCGAGTTTAGCTTCGTCGCTTGCTTCTTCC
>Ga0075122_10002548_pt1 | contig 11953 bp, 22 predicted proteins | sample AntAceMetag02UKB_FD_69790 | JGI IMG/M metagenome (GOLD analysis project Ga0075122, IMG submission 69790) | Saline lake microbial communities from Ace Lake, Antarctica - Antarctic Ace Lake Metagenome 02UKB | ecosystem: Environmental > Aquatic > Non-marine Saline and Alkaline > Saline | place... | reverse complement strand
AATAGTTGGCGCAATACAGATAGCCCCCAAGGGCTTTCCTGCTCGTGCAGTTTCCTGTGCGAGATGAAGAGCATCTGGATCTGAAGCCATAGCACCAGCACCAGGCCCTCCTATAAAGGCGACACGATCATAATCGCTTACATCTGCATCTCTCATAGCCACTGTGGCTTCTTCTATGCCCCCTAAACTCCCTTTGCATGTTCCAACCTCCTTGCTGGCTAATATGACCTCAAAATCGGCAGCAAGAAGGCTGTTACGAGTTCCTTCGAGCTCTTTATCTTGGTAACCATCTTGTGCAATAACAACGAGTGCTTTCAACATACGTAGATCATACCAAATCTTACGACTGACTCTTAGCCCAATCTTGGAACCCCGCGCCGCCGGTCACAAGAATTTTCATGGGATGGGATTATATACTATTTCTTTCCCGTGAGATTCCCCTCTTTATCTATATCTCCTTTGGAAATCTCTTTTACTTCTACTCCTTCCAGAACCTCTTCGTCTGCATTTGCTGTATCTGCCTGTACGACCTTTATATCTTTCTTGCTCTTCTTTTTGCCTGCTTCACCCTCTCCCCCTGGTGCAGATGATCCTTCTTCCGGCGGAATATCTCCGTGGAGCTTACTGAATGCCTTCATAATGCATTGAGCGTTTACGAGCTTGTTGGTTGTACCGTAACGCTTACTCAATACATTCTTAACACCTGCATGCTCAAGCACTGTACGTAGAGCACCTCCGGCAATCACTCCTGTTCCTTCTGAAGCAGGTACGAGGCGAATGCGTGCTGCCTTGTGTTTCATATCTATCTCGTGAGGGATAGTACCATTAACGATTGGAATACGGATCATGTCGCGCTTTGCATCGGCAGCTGCTTTCTTTACAGCAGACTGAACATCGTTTGCTTTTCCTGTACCCAAACCAACTTTTCCTTTCTTGTTTCCAATAACAACTACTGCACGGAAACGAAGACGACGTCCACCGGCAACAACACGCGTCACACGGTCTACAGACAGTGTGGCTTCCTCGTACTCCTTCGGCTCACGTTGGCGTCGGGAGCGAGTATTTTTGCGTCGTTCTGGCTGAGATGTCTTGGCCATGAAGTTAAGGGGTTAGAATATTAGGCCACCACTTCGAGCTGCTTCTGCGAGCTCTTTAATGCGACCATGGTACTTATATGAATTACGATCAAATGTAACAGTCTCTATTTTGGCGTCTTTAGCTTTCTTTGCCACAGCAGTTCCCAACTTTTTAGCACCTTCGATATTTGGCTTGGCTTTGAGCTCCTTGGTACTCACTGCAACCACAGTCTTTCCTGCTTCGTCATCTACGAGCTGCACTGAGATCTGCATGAGTGAACGAAACACCGTCATGCGTGGGCGCTTTGCCGTACCACGAATCTTGCTACGAATGCGTCTTTTGCGAGCGAGCCGGTTCTGTATCTTTTTACGAATGTGCATAAGAAAAAATTAGATTATTCAGCTTTAGCCGCAGCGGCTTTACCTGGCTTACGACGTACATATTCATCAATGTAACGCACGCCCTTGCCCTTGTATGGTTCTGGTGGGCGATATGCGCGGATATCTGACGCAACCTGTCCTACAAGCTGCTTGTCTATACCCTTAACAATGAGAAGATTCTTGTTTTGTTCGTCTTGTGTAATTTCTATGCCATCTGGCACAGGAAAACTGATTTCATGAGAAAATCCGAGATTCAAAGATAGCACCTTACCCTTTGCCTGAGCTTTGTATCCCACTCCCATTATTTCTAGGCGCTTCTCGTAGCCCTCGCTCACTCCTTGCACCATGTTGGCAACAAGCTGACGTGTGAGCCCATGACGGGCTTTTTCGTCGTCTGAATCTCCTGTGCGATCTACAACAACATTCTCTCCATCTACCGTTACAGTGACTTCTGGTAAATGATCGTATGAAAGTTCACCTTTGGATCCTTTTACTACAATTTTGTTACCATTGATCTCAACGGTAACGCCGGATGGGACAGCCACTGGTTTTTTTCCAATACGGGACATAATTATGAAATAGTACATAGAACTTCTCCGCCAATTTTCTGCTCGCGGGATTCTTTATCTGTCATGAGCCCTTTACTTGTAGTGAGAATGGCAATACCAAAACCACGAAGTACAGGCTTTAGACTTTCACAACCACTATAAACACGTCTTCCGGGCTTGGATGTACGCGTGAGAGTGAGTGCAGGCTTATCTTCTGCAAAGGTTACAACAACCTGTAACTTTGGCTCCTCTCCTTCTACCTCTACATCTGCAATCCAACCTTCTTTTTTTAGAATATCGCACAGTTGTTTCTTCATACGTGAATGAGGCGCCGTGCAAGAGCTTTTGCCGACTGCCTGCGCATTGCGAATGCGAGTGAGTAAGTCGCCGATGGGGTCTGTTACATATGTCATAGGATTACCAAGAGGATTTTTTAACACCGGGAATATCTCCATTACTCGCAAGTTCGCGGAAGCAAATGCGACAAATGCCAAAGAAACGCATGTATCCATGTCCGCGACCACATAGCCCACAACGGTTGTATACCCTCGTTGGGAACTTAGGTTTGCGGCCCTCACTCTTCGCATGAAGGTATTTACGGAGCGCGTTGCGTTGCTTGTTCTTGATGGCGGTACGAGCCATAAAAAAGGGGTAATGGGTTAGGGAGTATCGGGCTTTTTGCCCTTATCTTCAACAGAAGTGTTCTTTTTCTTGTCGTCGGATTTCTTCTCTGAATCTTCTCCTTCTCCTGAAGAGTCTTCTGACCCTTTATCCTCTTCTGGAGCAATTTCTTCCTTAGCTGCTGCCTCGGCAGCTGCCTTAGCCTGTTGTTCTTTGAGCTTCTTCTCTTCTTCCTCTTCTTCTTTCTTCTTCTCGGGCTTAAATGGAATACCTATTTCTCTTAAGAGAGCAGTTGCCTGTTCATCATTTTTAGCTGTTGTGGTGATTTGAACTTGTAGTCCGAAAATCTGCTTAGCATCTGGTGATGGAACTTCCGGGAAAATTGAGTGATCACGAATACCAATGGAATAATTTCCGTGTCCATCCAATGATCTTGTAAGTCCTCGGAAGTCACGAATACGTGGAAGTGTGTAACTAATGAGTCTATCGAGGAAATCTTCCATGTGACGTCCACGCAATGTGACAACAGAACCTACAACCATTCCTTCGCGAGTTTTGAAGTTCGAAATAGCCTTACGAGTTTTTGTCATAATTGGCTGCTGTCCGGTTATTTTACCCAGACATTCTGCAATGTAAGCCTGCATCTCCTTACTGTCGGTCTTGCTCTTGTTGATACCAACATTCACAACAACCTTCTCTATGCGTGGAAGTGCATTTGGATTTTTTTCACCAAGCTCTTTGCTCAATACCTTGGCAATGGGACCACGGAGCCGATCATGAAGTGTTGCGTATGCCATATCTATTTACCACGTTGGTGACTAAGTACATCGGGAGTTTGACCCTGTTCTGGAACAGAGTGGTCTTTATCTCCTTTCTTTGAGGAAACTTTCTCGCTTTCCACACCTGTTTCTTCTACTTCACTGGCACCGAATCCTACCTTCTTCCAGAATGGCTTCTTTTCTGGCTTTCCTCCTTTACCGGCTACTACCTTCTCTTTCTTTGTAGATTCTGTTTCCTTCTTCGTATCTTTCTCGTTCTTTGCAAGCACTGTCTTTGCAACACGTGCAATTGCCTCTCCACTCTTTTTTGCAATGCGCTCTTTCTTACCTTTTTCACTTACAGAGTATCCAACGCGTGTACGCTTTTTCGTTTTTGGATCAATGAGCATCACGTTGCTTACATTGATACTTGCTTCGTACTGCAAACGCTGACCAGCTTGTTGAGGCGTAGCTTTTACGTGCTTTGTACGCATATTTATACCTGCAACAACAACACGTCCTACTTCAGGTAAGGTACGCAGAATGGTTCCTGTTTTTCCCTTATCTTTGCCAGTAATGACTACGACTTGATCGCCGGCGTGAACGTTCATAATACGTCGGGGGCAAGGGAAATAATTTTCTGGAAACCTTTACCACGTAATTCTCTGGCTACAGGACCAAAGACACGTGTGCCTTTGGGCAAATTGTCTCCACCGACAATCACACATGCATTGTCGTCGAATCGGATACCGCTTCCATCTTTTCGGCCTGTCATTTTTCTGGTTCGTACAATAACGGCACGCTGTATGGACTTTTTGCCCACCGTGCCACGGGGAGCAGCTACCTTTACGGCAACAACTACCACATCTCCTACGCCGGCATAACGCCTGCGAGAACCACCAAGTACCTTGATGCACTGGACGCTCTTTGCTCCAGTATTGTCAGCCACATTTAGGATGGTTTGCACCTGAATCATGACTGCTCTGGGGTAGGTTCTTTATCGTTTTCATCTTCTTGCCCTGAACCAGTGCCATCGACGCTTGGTTCGGGGTCTTTTTCTTTAACTGATTCTGGTGGAGCTTCTTTCTCACGATGTATTGCCTTCTCAACAGCTTCTTCTGTGGCAAGTTCATCTACTTTTGTTGCTTTTTTGATGATTTCTATAACTTTAAAGTGCTTGTTCTTACTCATAGGCTTGCACTCACTAATAATTACAAGATCTCCTTCGTGCACTTCCTGACCTGCAGGATCTGCAAGAAACTTTCTACTTACCTTGTAGCGCTTCTTATACTTTGGATGGAATGCATGTGAGTCCACGGTCACCGTAACGGTTCCTGTCATTTTTGTAGAGGTGATGGTGCCCTTTTTTTGAATCATGATTTCTTAGATTGGGAAGTGGACTTTTCTGCTTCAGCTTCAGCAGGAGCGACAACTTTACTTTCAGTGCTCTGCACAAGCAATTCTTCTGTCTCCTTTTCTGTCAGTACTGTGCGCATGCGTGCGAGCTGTTTCTTTTCGCTCGTATACTTTGCAGTGTCTTTCTCCTTAAGGAGCTTCACTCCAAGACCAAGTTTACTTACAAGTCGATCTTGCGTACGTATTTCACCCTGCAGATCTTTCTTCTGCATTTTTCGAAGCTCGGCAATGGAGGATTGCTTTACCATTAGTGTGCGATACGGGTAACAACTTTCGTCTTAAATGGAAGCTTGTGACCCGCAAGACGTAGTGCCTCACGCGCTGCTTCCTCTGAAAGACCATCCATTTCAAAAATCATAGTTCCTGCCTTTATAATGCGCCCCCAGTACTCCGGAGTTCCTTTTCCTGATCCCATAGGCACTTCTGCGGCTTTCTTGGTCACAGATGAATCTGGGAAGACACGAATCCATATTTTTCCTCCGCGCTGCACACTATGTGTCATAGCACGTCGTGCTGCTTCTATTTGTCGTGCTGTGATCTCACCATTAGTAATGGCCTTCAGGCCAACAGATCCAAATGCAAGAGTCGCACCACGCTGAGCCTTGCCTGAGAACATGCCTCGACGTCTGTGATGCTTCCTATATTTTGGCTTTTTTGGTTCAAGCATAACTAAATTTTGAGAGAAGCGGACTGAACTTGGGCGACTTTCTTAAACACCATTCCTTTATAGATCCATACTTTTATGCCAATGGTGCCATATGTTGTTATGGCATGACGCCTGGCAAACTGCACATCGGCCCGGAGGGTCTGCAGAGGAATATTGCCTTCTTTAAAAATTTCACTTCGTGCGATATCTGCACCATTCAAACGCCCTGCAACTTTGATTTTGATTCCCTTCACTCCACTTTGCACTGCCTTTTCAAGAGCCATTCGTGCCGCTCTGCGATAAGGCATGCGACGCTGCATTTGACCTTGGATAGTTTCAGCAATCACTTCTGCATCGCCATCTGGATTGCGAACTTCCTGGATATTTACATCAAATGAACCACCAAATGCTTTCTCTAGATCTTCGCGTAGCTCTTCTATAGCTGCACCCTGTTTTCCAATAATGATACCTGGTTTTGAGGTATGAATTTTAATGGACGTTTTCTTCGTTCGTTCAATCTCGATATTACTAATTCCAGCATCTTTGAGACGCTTTCTGATGTACTTCTTTATACGAACATCCTGCAACAGTAGCTCACGATACTTGCTACCAGACGCGAACCACGTGCTTGACCACGAATGTGTAATGCCGAGCCTAAATCCGTTGGGGTTAACTTTTTGTCCCATAATTATGTAGAAGTAGTGGAAGAGGAAGAGGAAGAGGAATCCTTCTTTGAGGACACCTTAGAATCAGTCATCTTTGTCTTTGTTGCACTTTTCGTTTCCGAAGTTTTCTTTGCTTTTGACGCAGTTGACGTGCTCTTTTTTACAGTTTTCTTATCGCTTTGTGAAGCGGTTTGCTTAGGTTTCTCCTTCTTCTCCACGATCTCTTCGTCTGGATACCCAAGATGAACGGTAATGTGACTCATAAACTTGCGGTACACACGCTGACGACCACGAGCCATAGGGTAGCCCCGGTAGTATGATTGTGCTTTGTTCACTATAAGTGATTTGATGATCATTTCTTCCGGCTTCTGCTTGTCGTTTTGACTTGCGTTAGCCATAGCAGAACGAATTAGATCTTCGAGAAGTCTTGCTGCTTTCTTGTTGGTTCTTTCCAACGAAGAAAGGGCCTCCAGAACTGGCTTCCCACGAATCATCTTGGCTATGAGACTAGCCTTCTTGGGAGCAATGCGGATGGATTTGAGAGTAGCTTTCATGATTACATTTGAGGTTTAGATTGAGCTTCGGCCATTCTTCCTCCATGTCCTTTGAACTTTGTAGTCCAAGAGAACTCACCCAACTTGTGGCCAACCATTTGTTCAGTGATATACACGGGAATAAATTCTTTTCCGTTGTGTACGGCAAAGGTAAAACCAACGAACTCCGGTGGAATATCGGAGTTTCTTGCCCACGTTTTTATAATCTGCTTCTCACCAGCTTCGATTTGCTTCATAACCTTCTTGAGAAGCTTCTCATCTATGTAGGGGCCTTTTTTGAGTGAACGAGACATAATAAAGAAAAAGAAATATTAGCGACGCTTGCGCTTTTTATGAGCACGTGAGCGAACGATAAGACGATTGGAATACTTTTTGGCATTGCGGGTTTTTACACCAAGTGCTTTTTTGCCCCATGGTGTTTTTGGAGCTTTAAGCCCGATAGGAGAATGTCCTTCTCCACCACCATGTGGGTGATCTACCGCATTCATAGACTTACCAAGAACCTTTGGCCTGCGACCAAGCCAACGACTACGACCAGCCTTTCCGATTGTGATAAGACTATGTTCTGAATTACTCACAGTACCAATGGTTGCATAACAATTCAGAAGTACACGACGTACTTCTCCACTTGGCATTTCTATAACACCATATTTATCATCTCCACCAGCGAGTGTTGCTGCTGTACCGGCTGAACGCACGATGGAACCACCACGACCAATATCCATTTCCAAATTGTAGATCTTGTATCCGGAAGGAATATATTTGAGCTTCATTCGGTTTCCGAGCTTAACCTTTGTGCGCTCCGCGCAAACAACTTCATCACCAGCCTTCAAGCCTTCTGGGGCAAGCATGTAACGCTTTTCCCCATCGACATAATGCAGAAGTGCAATGCGTGCGGATCGGTTTGGATCGTACTCAATAGAAGCAATCTTGGCAGGAATGCTCTGCTTATCTGTGCGCTTGAAATCGACAGTTCGGTATAAGCGCTTGTGACCTCCACCACGACGACGGACTGTAATCTGACCAGTCCTTGAACGACCAGATATGCGCTTCTTCCCGCCAGAAAGGCTCTTTTCAGGGCGTTTTTTCGCAAGACCAGAAAAATCCGCGATCGTCATCTGACGTCGTCCGGGGCTCGTTGGTTTTACTTTCTTAATGGGCATGATTATTTAAAGGATGTAAGGTCGAGCGCCTTACTCTTGAGTGAAAGTTTTACAATGGCTTTCTTGAATGGGTGCCTTTTCTGCATAGTGCGCTGCCTACCCATGGCTCGCACCTTTCCTCCTACATTCACGACACGAACAGAAGTTGCATCTACATCGTAGAGTCTCTTGAGCGCAGCCTTCACATCTATTTTGGTTGCACGCGGCGAAATTCGTAGCCAATAAGTTTTGGCATTTGCCTTCTGGCTTTCTGCCTTCTCAGTAACTATGGGGCCGAGAATAACGCGTGAGAGATCCATTATTTTTTAGATGTGGTAGCAGGCTTCTTCTTTTTCTTTTCAACCTTAGACTCTTCCTTGGATGCTTTTACTGGAGCTACTTTCTTTTCCTTTTCTCCAAACACTTCCTCCGCCTTCTTAAGCGCATCTACAAAGAATATTAGATGATGTGCGCCAAGAACATCTTCCGGATTTAAGTACGCTACTTGAATCGTCTTAATATGCGGAATGTTGCGAACAGAGCGCGCAAGTTCCGAATGCGCTCCGGGGAGCACAAAAACAATCTTGCGACCGACATCCACAGGCATCTTTTTAAGGAGTTCCAATACCTTCTTGGTTTTGGTCTCTTCCGGATAGCTTTCTAGGCCTAAGATCTTATCGTTCTTCGCTTGCAAAGAAAGACAGCTCTTTAGAGCTGCTCTTCGCATGCCGCGTGGCATGTTCTTTGTAAAATTAGCATTGTTACGTGGGCCAAATGCTTTTCCACCACCACGCAAAAGTGGACTACGAACAGATCCACGACGTGCGCGACCTGTTCCCTTCTGTGCAAAAAGCTTTCTGGTAGAACCACGTACCTCTCCACGACTCTTTACATGAGCAATGGCCATGCGACGATTACTCTGCTGGCGCACAAGTGCCTGATGCATAAGGCCTTCATTCACCGGTGCTTCAAAGAGTGAAGCTGGCAAATCAGCGGTGCCTTTCTTCGTGCCGGTTGCAGTGTAGACATCTATCTTCATTCTACATCTTGGGAAGATTCAACTGTTACATACACAAAACCACCATTTGGGCCTGGAATAGCTCCTTTAACAGCAATAATGCCTTTCTCGTGATCACAAGTAATAACAGGACGACCTTTAATAGTCACTGTTCCTCCTCCCATTTGCCCTGGCATACGCTTCCCTTTAAGAACACGACCAGGATACTCACACATACCAACAGAACCAGGACGACGGTGATGGTGAGAACCATGAGTCTTAGGACCTCCACGGAAACCATACCTTTTTACCACACCCTGGAATCCCTTTCCTTTACTAAGCGCACTTATAGAAACCATGGACTTCTCTTTTACTGTATCTGAAGTTAGCTCTTTTCCCGCCTCCAGCCCCTCTAGGCTTTCTACACGCCATTCTTTCTGCACGCGATATCGGATGTGTTCGTTTCCTTTACGCGTCTTCCACTTTCGTGGAACTGCACCAAGAACAATCGCGTTGTATCCATCTTTCTCCTCCGTTTTCGTTCGAACGATTGTATTTGGCTGAACCTGCAAATATGTCACAGGAACTGCCTCCCCGTTTTCCAGGAAGACTCGAGACATGCCAACTTTTTTAGCGATAATTCCAGACATTGTGTGGCTTGGAGGTTCATCTGGCCCGTTTGGTCCACCTGAGGCGGACGACGGACTGGAACATAAGCTTCTGATATGAGATCAGAAAAACTAAGCCGAGATAGCGTACGGGTGTAAAATTTGCTAGTCAATAATTTTTCTATGTTCTTACCTAAAATTTTTTACAAAAAAGCATTGCTTTTAGCAAATTCATGCGTACTCTACCCAGAACAGCGTCCTTCGTACGGAAGTATCGGTCTCGAGAACCCATAGAAGGAACCTGTAATACTATTTTTTCCTTTTTATATATTATGGCCGATCAGGAGATCACATGCCGCGATTGCGGTGCTACATTCGTCTTCACAGAAGGCGAACAGGAGTTCTACAACTCCAAAAATTTAAGCGCACCTCAGCGCTGTAAAGACTGCCGTGCTGCAGCAAAAGCCAAAAGAATGGGCGACCGCGAAATGCACGATGCAATCTGCGCAAAATGTAACGCAGAGTGCCAAGTTCCCTTCAAGCCACGTCCAGTGGAAGAGGGTGGCAAGCCTGTACTTTGTCGCGAATGCTTCATGGCTGAGCGCGAGCAGCAGTAAATCTGCTACTTAATCAAATTAGCGGCCCTTAGTGGTCGCTTTTTTTGATAAGATAATAGAAAATATTACTTGCATTATGTCAAGTACTTCCCTACACTGCCTGTCTATGTCACCAGATGAAGGGCCACCGTCGGAAGCTCCTGAAGGGCCACCTCCAATTGCAGCAGCAAGTGTTCCTCCTGCTACAGATAAAGCTTTGAAGGCACCAGAAACTACTCCTGCAGAGGAAGAAGGAACTGAAATTATAGATATCACCGCAGAAGAAACTGAAACAATAGTTGTCAAACCACACGAAGCCTTCATTGATGAAATTACGGCAAGAGAATCCAGCGAAACAGATCGTGATTTCCATGTCATTTCTACAAAATTTATTCCAGTAACTCGTGATGAGATACTAAAAATTATGAATCCAATTGAACATGAATGGACTATGCCAGACTGGGTTTTGGTTATTGAAAGAGAAATTGATGCGAAATACGGACCTCTACCAGAGGATGAATTATATATAGATGCCGAAGATGAAGATGCGGAAGAGGAAGCAATAAATGAACCTGACTCAATACGTACACGCTTAGCAGATTTAGCCTCTCGAATATGGAATTCACTACCACAAATAAGAAGCCACAATGAAGACGAAAAACAGCCTTCGACAATAATTATGAGATCTGCAGTTGGACTTATAGATCTTGAAGCAGACAAAGCTGATATGGCAAAACATATGGAAATATGCCCCGGGACTCTTCAAATGGAATTTGCTCAACAGGTACTTGGTGTCTTATATGCAAAAATGGGAGACTACTCAGAGTTAAGTGCAACAGCCGCAGGAGTTGACTTCCTCCGTTTTAAAACTATGGGTAAGATTGGTCAAGTACTCATGGCAGAAATACAACCAGGTCCATCTAAATTAGACAGTAAGGGTAGAGGTATTATTACTGGATCAGCTGTTATAACAAATTTAACCAAGCCACAAAGGTATCCTTCAACTGCTAAGAGATTAATACTCCAAGTATTGAACACACGTACACTAAAACGTGTAATAGAACGTCTACAAACAGATTAAGATATAACCACTGAACCAACACCAACCGACACTTTAGACGTGATGAACTCTTTTAAGAGTTCACGTCCTTCTTCTATAGAGAGAACATCATTATCTATTGTAAGAACAGGACTGCTTGGTGCTTCGTAAGGCCTATCCGCTGCTTCTAAGTTGCTACGTTTTATATATACCCACAAAGGACTACAAATAACGTCGAGTTCTTTGCGGACTTCTTCAAATGGTGCAATTACTGCCACGATGACAAAGAATCCGTGCTCGCTTAGCAGCTTTGCAAGCCGTGCAACACGAAGATTGTGCTTTCGGCGGTCTTCCGGAGAAAATCCTTCATCTCGTGAAACAGTCTCACGCATCTCATCTCCATCTAGCACAACAACTCGGCGATCTGCATCTGAACTACTCCCCTCTTCTTCATTGAAGAATACCTTCATGCCTTCTGCGAGGGTTGTTTTTCCTGCGCCAGAATTTCCTGAAAGCCAGATGATGGGGAAACGCTTTGGCATAGTTACTTCACTTTTAAGTGGGCATTGGGATCGTACTCTTTCCCCGCTTCTCCATAGAGTTTCTTTCGGATGTCGGTAGCAGATATAGATTCTGTTTGTTCATCTAGTTGGATGAGTTCGTACCCAACATCTCGACCAATGTAGACAGAGAGCTCTGCTCCAGGGTCTTCGAAGTCTGTGATAATAACTTGTTCCTTATCTGGAAACTCAGCACGAATCATGGCGCGTCTCTTTTCTAGATCGAAAGGATTTTTCTCTGTTGGTTCTGTTCCACGCATCATTACTATGCATCTATCACACTTTTCTAGGATTTTATGGATGCACTTGCGGTGCCCATCGTGAAATGGCTGAAAGCGGCCGACAA
>Ga0075122_10002543_pt1 | contig 11961 bp, 25 predicted proteins | sample AntAceMetag02UKB_FD_69790 | JGI IMG/M metagenome (GOLD analysis project Ga0075122, IMG submission 69790) | Saline lake microbial communities from Ace Lake, Antarctica - Antarctic Ace Lake Metagenome 02UKB | ecosystem: Environmental > Aquatic > Non-marine Saline and Alkaline > Saline | place... | reverse complement strand
TTTTTATCCAATTCCCTCATTTTTAATCTAATATCTTGACATTCATCAGAACAAACTATGCTATTTTTTTTAGCTTTCCTACCACATATTCTACATTTCATTTTCTTCCCCTTTCTTCTCCGCTTCTTCTATAATCCCTGACTGTCTAGCTTGAATCCACCATTGGAAATATAAAGCTCCTTTTTGTGGATAGAGTTTTATTAACCTTTTGCATACTTCAAAGACTCTCATTTTGTCTTCAAAATTACCAAGTTTTTCATAAATTTGCTGACCCCTCATGTAATCTGGTTGTTTTTCTGTCATATTGATACCTTTTGATTTACTGAATAGCCAGAAGTAATACCCATTTCTTCTAATCTTTTCGCAACTGATTTTGGTACAATTAATCCCGATCCACAATTCCAATGTTTTGTCATATCAATCATAACTCTAATTCTATTTTCAATATCTTTATTTTTCTTTTTAATATTCATATTTCCATCACCCAAGCCTGCTTATATGAGTGACGGAATAAAAACACTAATTAATTATGTCTTTTTCAGTTGTAGTTACAATGGCCTCACTCATAATTCTTTGAATGAGTTTTATCATTTCAATTATACCGAGGTTTTTCCCAGGTTTAATTCCCAATCCTTCTCCCTCAAGTTTTGAGATTTTCTTTGCTATTTCAGCAATCTCAGCTTGTTTAACTTCTACCTCATGCTGTAACTCAGCAATCTGTGTCATGACTTCATTTATTGTTGCCATAAATCCTTTCATTAATTTATATTATTCAGTCCTACACTCAGTTACTATTCTATCTCTATAAATTGCAGTATGCACAACTGGATATATTTCACCGCAGATTCCAATAGAATCCTCAATCAGATTATGTTTAATCTGTTTTCCAAGATTCATCTGTTTCATTGATTGATTAATAAAAGTTATGAATGACCAGATAACAACAACCATCATTCCTAGTGAAAATCCTATCCCTATTGCGAATCTAAATTCACCCTTAGTTAATTCATTTTTGGTATTTTTCATAAAGTCCATTCTCTATCAAATAGGAGTGCATCTCTGCACCATAGGTTAATAAATAATTTAATCCATCATCTAAGGTTTTTTCTGTTAAGTGAATGATATTCATATCAGCTTTTTTCTTATATTGATCCCAATGATGATACTCAAATCTCTCTGCCGTAGGAATCAATATTTGGTACAATTTATGCTGAAATGAGTTGGTATATGAGCTTGAGGGTGTTTTACCCGTTTTGAAATCAATTAAGAGCTTAGAGTTAATACTTAGATCAATCACTCCAACCAATTCCATCCATGGAGTGATTTGTCTCACAATTTTACGCTCAGTTTTGAAGTTTTCTATTTTCTTGCCACCAAACACTTTTGGCATACAACTTGTTTTCTTAACCTCTAACTCCCACTCTTTATGAAATTTTCTGCCCATTTCCATTTGTGGGGTACAATAATCAGCAAGTTTGAAATATCCCTCAATGGCTCTATCAATATCACCCCTAACCCAGGTGCTTAATGTTGATTGACTTGCTCTAAATTTATATTCTTTCATTCCACCGCCTTAATTGAGATTTGTTTAATTCTCTCAGTTTCAAGGATTCCCAGGGGCATCATGCCATCATTATTTTCTAAATATTCATCAACTGCCTTGATATCAATTTTTACCTTAATCTCAGATATAGTTAATCCTTTAGGGATAGCATCTGCGTGACTTTTCTCAATGGTATATCTTGCCCCATAAGCCCGATAATAAACCTTAAAATTGTCAGTTTTTAACCCTGCAAAATTCTCATTATAAGCTAGTGCCTCGGTCTTAATATTCTCTTTGGCTTGTTTAATAGCAGAATCAATCTGCTCTTGTAGATCAAGTAGGTTTTGAAGTGATGTCTCAGCCTTTGGGGTTAATATTAAATCCTTAGATTCATCAACCCATTTGCCTACCTTATCTAGATCAACTGTAATAATCATAGTTCTATTTCCTCTACTGGTTGGGTTTTCAATACCTTTTTAACATCTGCAACAGTATCATGGGTTTTGAAAGCCTTTGACTTAACCCTGTTGTCTTGGGTGTCTGGATCTCTCGCATCATCTATGGCAAATAATCCATTAAGCGCATATTTCCTGGCGTAACTTGAAGCCGAGCCAGTTATCTGTGCTGTGTCCATTCCCTTTTTAATTAATGATTCTCTAGCGTAAGCGTGGGCTGTTGCTATATTTCCCTCAAAACTTAGAATTGCAGTAGCCTTGACATAATATCTCTCTCCAAGTTGAATCATTGTATCTGTGATAATCAAAGTCATATCACCAAGCAATGGCTTAACTGCTTCAAGAATATCCTCACAACTGCGATAGTTGTAATTTCCAAATTTGTTTAATTGTCCTTTGGGAGCTTTCAGCGTTTGCTGAATCTTATTAAGTTTTTGAGTTATGGTTTTTACAGTTTTTGTTACTGCCATAAGTCCTTTCAAGTTTAGGTTTATATTTATTTTCTTTTTCTAATCTGTGCTAACGCATAATATACATGAGATTCAGACCGATTATGTTTTTCAGCAATATCTTTCACACTCATAAAATTACTGTAATCTTTATCAATTTTCTTCCAGAGCTTAATTGCTCTCTTAGTACGTGTGGTGTGTTTTTTGCTCATGTTTTATTTATAATCTATTTATTTAATAATGTAAATATGTAGTTAGTCCTTAATAAACCACCCCTTGAGGTGGTCTATAAAAATTAAACAGGTATTTCATCCATTTCTGAATCAGTTAATTCTGACTCAGGCTCAGCATCATCTGTAACCTCAAATGATCTGTAATCTGGTCTCGCAGGGTTATCACCCTTGTCATTCTTGAACAGATTAATGTTCTCCCCAGATTTGATATCTCTCTCAGCCTTGAATGAGATATAAGGTTTCCCATTCTTGTCTTTTTTCACCCAGGCACAGGCGTTATTTGTATATGTTTTTGCCATACTTTCCTTTTATTAATTTATAATCCTAATTCTATTTTTTCCCATCGGTGATCAATGTCATAATCATTGACTCTTAAATCATCAATAAACAAATCAATATCTCCATTTACTTTCAAAAATGAATAAACTAAAACTTTGGTGGCTAATTTACCAATCCTTGAGTCATCACCACCCATAACTCCCATAGCTAACCAGTCAAATATTCTGTATTTAGCCATCCATAAATCAAAACTAGCTTGTTTAATATTTCCCCCAAAAAAATCTACTGTGGCTAATAATGTATCAACTTCATTTTCTTTGAGAGTATTTGCAACTCCCTTATGTCTAGTATCATTTTTTTTATGAGCCATCACCTGTTCCCAGATTGATAGTTTTTTCATAAATCTCCCAACTGCATTTCATCTAGGGTTTCCCAGATTGCCAATGCCTGTTGTTTTGTACATGAGAGATAAACCTCTCCATCTTTAGCCTGAATACTTATGTCTGTTAATTCTCCATTTTTATAATTGTAAGTTACAAAGTGATTATTAATCACAAATTCTTCACTGTTTTTAATTTTTGACATATTATTTCTCCTCTGCATAACCATCAAACCATCCGTCTCCATGAGTATCTTCTCTTTTACAATACTCTTGGGCTTGATTTAGGGTTAAGCCTGTTTTTATTATTTCACTAGGTATATCTGAGTTTTGATAAAACCTAATTATTTTGTAGGTCATTAGATTATCTCCCTTATTTCAAAGTTTTTACTTCCATAAGTTCCAAAATATTGATTAATATAATTTAGAGTATCTTTTCTTGAAGTGAAAATGTTTGAAAGATTACCCAAAATCCATAACTCTACAAATCGGGGTTTTTTCTGGTTTTTGTTCTTGTTCATGTCGCTGTTTCCTTTATATATGTTTGTATTAATAATCATTTTATAATAAAATTATAATAATGTAAATATGATCTTTTTAATCAAGTAAAGCCTCTTTAAAATCCTGAGGTATGTCTCCAGTAAGTTTAGCTATCAACTGCCTATATTCAGACACCTGCGACTGATGACCAATATATTTTGGATCAAATTGCTGTGGGGCTAATTCATATTCATTTCCTGAGAATAATTCTCTAGCAACTGCTCCCAATCTCCTCACCTCATCCATATTATTACTTGCCAAGGCTTTTCTGGTTTCTATATAAAGTTTGCCCGCCTCTGTTTTTTTCGCTAATTCCAAATAAAGATCATAGTCTCTAATAATATTGTGCTGTTCCAATCCAGACTTAGCTGAAAATTTAATATAATATTTCACAATTTTCATTTCTTGTAATTGCTCTAACCTCTCCGTATCACTAATTTTTTTATCTGTTCTCATTTCAAATCCTTTCTTACCCACGCTTGAAGCGTGGCTTGATAATCTTTATACCTTTTACCAGTTGATCTGCAATATAGAATTAAATCATTCTTTTTACTTAATACCTTTGGAAGTGTGGTTTTATAATTTCTAGCCACCTTTGCACAGAATTCATCTGTTAATGAATCAATGCTTTTATCCTTTTTTTGAATTTTCTCTTTATTACTATTACTATTACTATTACTATTACTATTAGACCCCTTAGGGGGTATCAATACCCTATGATAGGGTATCTCTTTTTCATTTAATTTTTCTATTATTTTCTCTGGTATATCACTTAATTGATTATCTCTAGCCTTTATAAGTAATCCACCACCATAATTATCATATCTTTTTATATTTAAGATTTTTACCCAATTATCAGAAAATATAATTTTTCCTTTTAAGTCTTTTTTACACTTAGTTAAATCAGATTTTGAGAGTCCAGTATCAAAACAAATAATTCTGTCTGAGAGTTCATATATACCAACCAAATTAATTTGAGAATTAGTTAAAAGATAAATAAATAAGAATTTGCTTTTAGTTGGTAATTCAACAAACCAACTGTCTTGCCAGATTTTTGTGTGTAGTGATCTTGTTTTCATAATCTCCTCAGGTCGCCCTCTCTGGCGAACAGCGAGTAAGACCAGAGAGAGCAATCAAAAGATTCAAAGTTTTATGTTCTGTTTGAATTTCGCTATTGCTTTCATGTTACCCACTATAAACCATAATCAAATTAAAAGTAAACCACCAAAAATAAACAACCAAGCCTACTTGGTATAGTAGGCTGTTTTGCATCAAAAAATTATATAGTAAAATACTTTTTTAATCAATCAAGTTATTATAATCTGGTAATCCCTTGCGTTGCCTCATAGACAACATATAAAATAATCCCTTGGTAGCCGAATAATTATTCTTTTTAGATAATCCATTATGTCCATGACCATTATAATGATCTAGATAATGTTCTCTAACAGTGAGTAATCGCCCATTTTGGGTTTTATTATAATCAGGACTGTTTCTATCATGGTTTATATGAGCACAGTGTAATGGCTCACCACCACATGAAAGCACGGATTCATTATTATCACGTTTACGGATTTTTTTTCTAACATCTTTACTAAAAGCACAAATTGAGACAGCTAGAAGTCCCAGTACGGCTGTTGGGACAATAAACAGCTCATGGCGTTTATTCTTCTCCAAAGCCATATATTAATTATTTTTTTCTAATAACGCTTTCTCTAATCTGTGGCAATCTAGTTTGAATTAAAACAATTAAAAGATTAATAATTGCTACTGCCAATGTATTACCCTCATATTCAACACCTAATGTTTTAATAAATCCCCAAACTCCTGCTGAAACTCCAATATAGCCAGCCACTTTTATTTCCTTTGGCACATTATGCCAAGTTTTTTGGATAAATCTGTTCATTTTTATGCTCTTTTTCATAACATCATCCTTTTAATTATTATTTGTACTTAGCAGAGTGATCTAAACCCTGCCATTCGGTCATTTTTTAATAATTGACCCTTATACCCCGTATTTTTTAATGATTTTTACATTATTTTTAACTGACTCCTCAGTCCTCTCAACCAACTTTAACTCATTACTAGGGTTAGTGGGCGGAATTATAGGACATTCTGGGCATTCTGGACACTCAGGACATTTTATTGTAGGACATTCTGGACACTTATGTTCAGAAAATGATTTATCTCTTAATTTTAATCTTTCTATTTCTCTTAAAGCACTAGCTTGAGTTTCAATATTCTCCCCCAATGCTCTATAAAGCTCATCCCTCTCATCCCAAAACTTTTGTCTGTCAGTTAAACAGGTTTCTAATGCTGTTGGCATAGTATTACTTTCCGGTGATCTTAACCACCCAAATACATTGTTATAATTGTGTTCTTGAATATGTACTGGTGAATTGGCTGGAAAGTTCTGATCAACCGATCTAAAAGTATTTACATTACCCTCATGATAAATAGATATATGACCATAATAACCAAAAAAAATCATCAAATCACCCTGCTGTGGAATCGCATCAGGAGTGTTCTCTATCCATTCAAAATCTGTTAGCTTTTCAGGAAAGTCTATTGCATTAGTCCATTCAACTATTGGATGAGCTAAAACATCTCTCAGATAAGCGTTAGCTAGATCAACACATTGATTAAGAGCATTAGCAGATCCTGCCACCTCTACAAATTTACCATCATTTAGTTTAATAAATTCTTGATGTATCATAGATTACATCTATCACAATTTGTTATTTTTTTTTCCAACTGAATAAATCTATCATCTATTGTCTTAAATCTTAATTCAAACCAGTCTTGACTAGGGTATTCTGCCTGCTCAATCTCAATGGCATCAACTCTATAATTTAATTTAGCCACATCAGCTTTTAACCAAATAAAACCAATTATTGCTGTAAAAACAGCCACAAGAATATTCCACAAATTATCTTTGAAAAATTGGGATACTGTTTTTGATTTATCTACCATAATTAAATCTTAGCATAGTTTTATTTTAGTTATTTTTTACATTAATAAAAATAGGAATCCACCGCCAGATTCAGATGTTTTTTGGATATATTTAACTACCACATATTGGGGTTGATTAGCCGAGCTATTAGCAGTTGTGTTAGCCGATGCAAATGTTGCCGCAGTTGAAGCGACTGTAACTGTGTGACTTCCACCAGTTTTTGAAACACCCTCACCAGTACCATCACCATCAACGCTCGCTGTACCATCACCTTGATCTGGTGCGGTATGAGAGTGAGTCCCGCCAGTATGTGAGTGGGATTGACTGGCATGAATATGAGTATTAGCACCACCAGTATTCCCAATATCTCCGCTTGAGGTAGAAATTTTAATAAATTTATCAGTTAAATTTGGAGTGCCATTATTACCATCACACAATTTGAATCCAGTTGGCAAAACTGCTTCAATAGTCATCACAATACCATTTAAAGGTATACCCAGAGTTGTGCCAGCCTTATTTTGATAACCCATCAGGGTATAATATGCAGGTTCAACTGTTTCCGCTGTAACTAAATTACTTGCATAAGCTGTTGGTGTTGCTGTTGCTGAATTTATTGTAAAACTGTGACTATGAGCAGACATGAATCCATCACTACCGCCACTTCTTTTATGCCTTCCAGTACCACAAGTTGAGGATGTGGCAGAGTGAGTATGTGCCACTCCAGTATGAGAGTGACTTAAATTATGAGTATTAGTAGTTCCACCACCAGTTCCACCAGAATTAGCACCAGTATCCGCACTTTTAATATATTTACCATTCAAGCTAATAGTTGAATTTCCACCATTACAATTTTTATAATTTGTATTGTTTGGTGCTGATGTTTGATCCCATAAAAGAACAGCATCATCTGGGAGTGCTTTAATAGCTGATTTAATAAAAATCAATTCATGATATGGCGGATTATTACTAGCTGAACCATAAGTAACAGCAGTTCCGCCAGATGTGCCTGTTTTCCCACCAGACGTACCAGTGTGATTGTGTCCATTCAAAATATTATCCTCTGGTAGTGCAGCCCTACCATTAAAATCATTATTTGACCACGCATTAACAGTAAATGTATGAGTGTGAGAATTTAACCCATGAGTATGACTAGGTGAAGTGTGAGTGTGAGTTTTAGCACCACCAGTATCCTCAGCAGATTCAGCACCACTAGCCTTTGGAAATTTATCATCTAGATCAGTATATCTTGACCACCCTGCGGGTATATCTGCATGATTACCTGACCAAGGTACAATAATATCTGCCATAGTTTATTTTTCTTTATATTTTTCAACAATTTTACTAACTCTATAATTATTTTTTTTAATTAGTTTTTTAGCTCTCTTGAGAGCAACCCTTTCAGATTTACAGAATAGTTGGAGTTCACAAACATAATTTAAGTTACCAACTCCATCCTCTGAATCATAAGCCTGTACTACAAAAATCAAATCTTTCATGTTCTAGTCCTTTTCTATATATTTTGTACTATCACTGCTCCATCATAAGTTCCTGCACCTGTACATAAAATACCAATCACATCTGTTTTAGTAGCTGTGGTGGTTAGAGTAGGTGCTACCCCATCAGCCCATTTAATAGTTGAAAACCAAGTAACTGTTCTTGAGCCAGTAGCATCTTGAATTATTCTAATGATTAAAACTTGACCAGCGGTCATATTTGAAACTGCAAAAGTCCTATTTCCTGCGAGGGTAACCTTTTGAACACATGAGCTATCTAAATCAAAAGTAACCGTTGCTCCATCTGATGCAGTAACAAGGTTTTTATTTCCAGTTAAAACATCTTTTCTTAATGCTACAAAATCTGATGCTTTGCCATCATCACCCGCTGATACATCCGATGAATTCATTGTCATAATTTAATTTCTTTTAATTAATATCTATTAAGCCCATGTCATATTTTTTATGACATGATGTACATAGCTCTATAAAGTTATTTATATCACGTTTATAATTTCCAGTTTTATTTGCCCATTGATATGCTTTTGGTTTTAATAGAATATCACCTCTACTATTTTTTCTTGGATAAACGCAATTTGGATTTTTACATTTGTTCGCTTTTCCATAATTTTTTATTATCCAAGCATGTATAGCTCTATAACTAGGATTTTCTTGTTGCCAGTTCCAATGATTTTTTCCTTTTCTATGATAAGAATTGTCACCTTTTTTACCAACTGGAGATTTGCTTTGTGCTAATTTTAGATTTGATGGAATTATTCCCTTTTTTGATATATTAAAACATTTTTTTGAGCAATATCTTGCATTTCTTAACAATCTAGCTTTACTGAAATATGTTTTTGTTTTACAAATTGGACATTTAATATATTTACCATTTTTCTTAAATGGTCTCTTTTTAAGATTCTCCCAACTAGAATTATACTTTTTCATATAATCCCATTATAACACATCATGTGTACCTAACCAACTTGCAAAGTCCAAGTAATTGTTAAGGTTTCACTTGAGGTTTTAGTTTTATCAATAGCTGTGTGGCAAAATAAAGTACCAGTATCAGCCACCGCAGTTGCATCATCACCAAATAATCCCGCCTCTTTTAATATTCCATTAGCCTCTGATGTAGTGTAAAAAGTTTGGAAAGTAGCCACATTGCTTGTATTACTTCTAACAGATACCAATTTTCTCTCAATCTCAGTACCTAAATCTGTATTAGCCACATCTGGTGCAGTAGCATCTGTGCCAACCGCAGTATAAGTAATCTCACCTTTATTTGCTAGTCCTCTGAGATTTTGAATAATTGAAACTTTACCCGCAGTAGTAACCAGATTGTCTACTTCAAAAATTTCAATTTTACCAGTCAAAACATTTCTAAACTCTAGTTTTACATGACCCTTAATAGTAATTGTATTTTGTAATTTCATATTTTTTTTTAGTATAACACTTTTTAGCTCCACTCAAATAAATTCCACACCATTTTGTTTGCAGTATTGCCTGCATCATTAGACCAAGCATAAGGTGTAGCCCCTAAATCAACTCCAGTAACACTCTCAGCAATAGTAGTTGAATCAGCTACATTATAAAGTTCATCCACAACCTCATCATCACTAACCTCAACTATATTTCTATTTGCCTCAAGTAAATCAATTAAGAATCTAATTATACCAAGTGTTTTAGCACTAGCGATTGAAACAGTATATTCATATTTACCTGCACCTTGAGATTTAGTGACTACTTTCTGTACTATATAATTATCATCAATATCATAATCATCTAAATCTATATTAATATATTCACCACTCTTAAAACCCGCAGTATTAGTTATAAATGAGCCACTAATTAAACTATTTGCATAATCAGTTAATTCTGCACTTGCTCTCTCTCTAGCTTCATCGGTTGTTGAAATTGTATTATCAAAAATAGCAAACTCTTTAACCCCATTAGTAGCAATACTGGTTGTGTCCTCTTGAGCAACTAAAATAGGAATATCATATTTATATGTGACAATTATTGTATCTGTTGTTTCTAAAACAGTTCCACCGGCATCTTGTTCAAGATATTTTTCCTGGTAGTTTAAGTACCAGTCATAACCAGAGGTATCAATATTTTTAATACCGATTGTTTCAGCACCACCACCTACTGTCATTGTTACATTATGAGGTTTGTCTGGTAAAACAAACTTTGTCATAACTCCATCACCAACCACACTATAAGTTGTAAAATCAGATAGTTTAGTTCCACCCCTAACATAAATCCTATTTTTTAATTGAGTAGCATCTTTAATAATATTTAATTCTCTATATGTGGTAGTGGCGCTTGTTATATCAAATGGTGTTGAAGTTGTAGCTAATGGGAAGTAATGAATATCCTTATCATAATCAATATACCAATAGCGACCTGCTAACTCAGCAATCCTGCGAAAAACCTGTGATGGTTGAATATAGTTAAAAGTAATTTTATCAAGAGTAGCACCATCTAAAACATTATTATAAGTAATTCCAGTTGCGCCCGCATAATCATCAATAATTGTTTTAATAATATCAGCATCAACTTGACTCTCAAAATTATCATGTACTAAATATCCATCAAGTAGTCTTGAATAATCTATACATTGAACACTCGCTAAAACAACCCCATTTTCAAGTTTAGTCATTCCCACATTAGTCACATATCCTGCAAATGCCTTATTGCCATCTAAATCTGTGATAATAATTTCATCATCTGTATCTGGAATACCATTTCCCGATCTATCAATTAAACTAAATGAGCAAGTATTTTGCTGATCATTAATAATATCCTCAATCACAAGTGACTGAGATAAAACATCAGTTGTTCTATCAAGTGAATCAATTACTATTGCATGGGTACTAGAGATTGTTAAGAGGCTCAATTCAGGTGAGTAGGTAGTACCACTGTCATTAGTAGCAAAAAACCTAAAATAGTATGTCTGAAACTCATTTAAGCCAGATATTCCATGAGTGTATTGATTAGCCCAATATGGTGAATCAACTGTTTCACTCCATTCTTCTGTTAAATTTCCAGAAACAGTACCCCATTGAAAACCAATAGCATTAACTTCTGATCCTTGAACATTATCAATCTGACCTCTGAGTGTGGCCGTATAAGCCATCACGCTTGATGCGCTTAGAATTGAAACATCTGGTGCTTCAACAACTCCTATGGCACTAGCGAATAATGTTAAAAATGACATATTTTAAGTATAACATTTTAGATAAAAATCAATTTATTTGCTAAAACTCTATAATTCCACCACCTATTAATGTTGATATTCCTGATGATACCTGTGTCCAAAATGTACTAGGTGAGCTTTGGTTGTTGTATTCAGTAGTGATCCAGTCTGCTGTCAGGACTGTTGATGTTACCCTCACTTCATCAGTATCTATACTTGCATAAGAATTCGCACTAACTGCTATTGCTTCTCCTATGATTAGTGATTCTGTACCTCTACCTCCACCATCTCCTGATGTGGCAAGTGGTGTTCCAACACTTGAGCCATCAACATATCCTCTCAATGTTGTTCCATCATAAGTGAGTATAATGTGATACCAAGCACTTGTTCCCATAGTTAAATTACTTTGAACTACATTATTACTTGTATCTTGTC
>Ga0075122_10002541_pt1 | contig 11964 bp, 11 predicted proteins | sample AntAceMetag02UKB_FD_69790 | JGI IMG/M metagenome (GOLD analysis project Ga0075122, IMG submission 69790) | Saline lake microbial communities from Ace Lake, Antarctica - Antarctic Ace Lake Metagenome 02UKB | ecosystem: Environmental > Aquatic > Non-marine Saline and Alkaline > Saline | place... | reverse complement strand
AGATTGATCAAGCCGCCGCAATTGCTCGTGAACTAGATGATCCAGAATTTGAAATAGTCTGCCTGGCAGCAAAAGGAGAGTCTATTTGGCAAGTAGGACATCTAAACAACGCCCAGGAAAGTCTTACGGAGGCGCTGAAAGTCGCGGATCAAAACGACCTGATTGGTTTGAAATGTGATCTTCTTGGAAGTATCAGTTTGATTTGGCATGAATCCGGTGATCCTGATAAAGGTATTGCAAACTTAGTCGAGGCGATAGATTTAGCATCAGAATCAGAGGATGAAAACAGACAATCAGCACTTTGGGGAAGTCTTGGCGTCGTTTACCTGGAAACAGGTAATCTCGAAACTGCTGATCATTGTTTTCGAAGGGCACTTGAACTTGCTGATAAGTTAAAAGATTTACAAGGATGTGCAGGATATTTGACCAACTTGGGGATTGTTCATAATACGAACAAAAATCCAGAAACATCAATATCCTATTTTCGACAAAGTTGCCATTTGTTTAAAGAATTGGAGGATCAAGAGGGGGAGCTGAACGCAGTAGAATTGCTTGTTGGTATATTAATGAACCATGAGATACCTGATCTTTTGATTCCTTCTCTCAACCGTTCTATATCCATCGCCAAAACACTTGGTCTGGAAGACAAAGTAAAACAGTTTCTTAAATATCTCATTGAAACGTATTTAAAACACCAAGATCAGTTAAATGCTGCCTCAACCGTAGAAGAACTTCTTCAGCTTTTAAATCGCGACCATGAACATGAGGAGCAGCTAAAATACCTGGTCATTCAAGGACATCTGTATTTCGATCTCGATCAAATGGATCAAGCTTTTCGGCGATATCAACACGTCCTTGAATTTACCGGTAAGGATCTTAGTAAAGAAGAAGAGTCCCTTGTACGATTACGGACGGCTACAATCGCTGCCGAAGCGAAGGATTTTGCAAGTTCAGAAGAACAGATCAACAAGGCTTTGAGCATAGCGAATGAACTGCAGAACGATCCGTTAAAAGCAGATCTTTTATGCGTCAAGGCCATTAATTGTCAAGAGCAAGGCCTATCGCACAAGGCTGTGGAATTCTGTCAAAAAGCAATTTCTTTAATCGACCAAAATCGCAATCCACAAGCGTATACTTCGATTTTGGAATTACTTGAAAAACTGGAAAATTGTGCTCATCATGAACCCAATGATGTGAATTGAAGCAAGGCTTTGATACACATCATTTTTAACCTTAATAGGAGAAAAAATGGATAAAGATGATTCGTTAAAATTATCACGCCGTAATTTTTGCAAGACTGCTGGATTGGTTGGTATTGCAGCACAAGCGGTAACAGTGCCCGGTATGGCATATTTGCACGGTAAGGATTATAGTACCTACGCCGGCTGGGAAAGCTTTGAAGGAGACGCACATTATTTTGACCGAAAGCCATTTGAACTAAAGGGTGGTGTCAAAGAATTATACGAAAGATTCCTTCCTATTGTGGAAAAAGTCGTACGCCCTAATCAGATGATCGAAATGTCCATGTCGCGCATGAAGTTTATCGGGATGTTAAAGCATAAAAATCCAAATTGGAAATATGAGGATGGTCCGGCAGCTCTGGGTTTGCCTAAACCAATTGTCGACTATTACAAAAAGTGGAAAACCAAGGGGTTTGATTATTTTAAAACGGACTATGAACATTTGACGATTACGCCGAAAGTCAATAAATATATTCATGATACTTACGATGATCATACCTCAATAAGCGACGCCTACTTCCAAGCATGGGGACATACACAAAATTTTCCTCATGAAATCGAAGACCCTCCGGAAGTATCTGATTATCAGTACCATGTTAACGGTAAAATACAAGATCTTCGAGATGTTAATAAAGAAAGAAAAAAACGTGACGCTTTACTGAAATTCAGGTCACCCGAATTAGCGGCAGAGTTAATCAAAAAGACCGCTTACCAGTTTGGCGCGACACTAGTGGGTATCGCGAAATTCAACCCGGATTATGTTTACAAACACATTCGCGGACTGTCTGCTCCAAAACATGGACAACATGGGCCTCCAAAGTTAATGGCTAACGACCCGGTTCCAAAACATTGGAAATACTGCATTGTTGTTGGTATTCCCCATGAATGGGATCAGCTGGCCTCCAATCCGCAATATGGCGATAGCTTTGACGCTTATATGAGGTTAAGACTATGCGGCGTCAGGATTGCGGAGTTTGTGAAGGGGCTGGGTTTTGCGGCGAGATGGCATATTCCACCGTTTAGTTATGACCTCGCTGCACCTCCTTACGCTATTGAAGCCGGTCTGGGACAGTTTGGCAGAATGGGTACGGTTATCACTCCTGAGACAGGCGGAAATATACGGTTAGCAGTTATCACCACAGAGCTGGAGATGGCTATTGATAAACCCATCGATTTTGGCGTCACTGAATTCTGTGCGAAATGTAAAATCTGTGCAGAACAATGTCCTTCTAATGCTATCAGCTATTCAGACAAGCCGGACCAGGTGGTGCGTGGCATTAGGCACTGGGAAGTCGATAAAGCAGCCTGTTTTAAATTCTGGGAAGAAACGATGGGGCAAATAGGTTGTCGATTGTGTATTGCGGCCTGTCCATATAGCCGTAAAGGAAATTGGGTTCATGGGATGGCGCGGGCTCTAGATCCTTTGGATAAAACAGGAGCGACATCCAGCGGTCTGCTTTGGATGCAAAGAACATTCTGGAAATCGCCTAAAAAAGAAGAATATCTGCCCGCACCGACCGGACGACATGCCAGTTACAGACCGGCACCAACCTGGCTGCAAACTGAGCGCTATTTCGATATTAATGTCCCCCATCCAAAAGACATCGGTAAATAAACTTCTAAAACGGGAGAAGAACATGATAAATATTTTTACAGTGTTTGATTTTTCATTTGCATATTGGATAGCATTTGGTGCAGTGACCGTGTTTGTTGTTTTTGGTGCCAAAGCATTCCTGGAGGATAAGCAGGTCCCAATGAAATGGTGGAAGTGGGTCGTGCTTGCTTTATGGTACATGGCATTTTTCGGATTGATTGCCGCCCCCTTCACCGTTATGGGCGAAGGCGAAACTGCTGCAGGTTGGCGCATGTTAGCTTTCAACGCCGCGGTAGTGGTTGTATCCGGACTTATTGTCTGGAGACTTATGCTTTTGGATAGAAAAAAGTCCGTTAGCTAGATCCTGGACGTTGTGCGTACTTGTAGCATAAAGTCCAGTAGCTAGATCCTGGACTTTATGCATACTTATAATGAAAAACAATAACAAGGCAATGTCGTTAACTTAATGACAATGAATAACGAGGTTCCATTGAACGTACCAATAGTAAAAAAGTCACAAAAAAGCAGTCAAAGGGAAAAAATCCTGGTTGCGATTACACTTCTGAGTCTGGTGTTAGCTTTTGCGATAGGGCTTAGTTTTGAAACAAAAAATGTAACCTCTCACTTAAAATCTGCTTATTCATCCGCCGACCAGTTTGAAAAAAAGGCCGCCAATTCATATTCAGCTTTTGCAGAAGAAAAACGACTTGGCTATGTTTCCATTTCAGAAGCGGATGGATATGGCGGTCCGGTCAAAATAGCAGTGGGTATTGATCAATCAGGTAAAGTAGTTGGTCTGTCGGTAGTTAAACAAACTGAAACGCCAATCTGGTACCAACGTATATTGAAAACAAAATTTCAAGATCTTTTTATAGGTAAATCCGTAACAGATTCTTTTAAGCTTGGTGAGGATATCGACGGCGTTTCCGGAGCAACTTATACATCAAAAGCAATAACTGAAGCCGTTAAAATTTCCAGCCATGACATTGCAAGAAAAGAATTGGGGATCGATATAGCCAAGCCCAGTGAAAAACCAATAGAGTTTGGTGTACCTGAAATTGTATTGCTACTCCTTATCTCGTTATGGGGTTTAAGTCTTACTAAGCAATTGAAAAACAAAAAATCCCTACGCTGGGCGAGTTTTCTAATTTCGCTTTTTTTGCTTGGTTTTGTTTACAATAGTCCGCTGACGATAACCTTTATCAATAAGATTCTCCTGGGGTATTGGCCGGAATGGCAAGATCATCTTTATTGGTATATTTTAATCATTTTCATAACAGCTAGTTTTCTGTTCAGCTCAAAAAACTACTATTGTCAAAGGATATGCCCGTTCGGAGCGGCACAAGAATGCTTGAACGCCCTGGCTGGTGCGAAAAGCCGGAATCCAAACCGATTTCAAGGTTTTTTTAGATGGGCTCAGAGAGGCCTGACTTGGTCTGCGATTCTTCTGGCTCTGTTATATCGTAATCCGGCTATTACCAGCTACGAGATTTTCGGGAATCTTTTTGCACTGGAGGGGTCATCGTTTCAGTTTGTTCTGCTGGGCATTGTAATGATTGCTTCAATATTCGTTAAAAGACCCTGGTGTCGTTATCTTTGCCCAATCGGGCCTATATATGACATCCTCAAAAAAATTCGAACATGGATAAAAGAAAAATGGAACCTGCTCAGAGTGAAGCGAACAACCGAAATAATCTAATAACGCTCCTTATTGTGGGCGTTAGTCTAATCTTGATTCTGCTCCAGGTCGGCACAAATTTATTGAATGACTATAGGACTAAACAGAATCACATCAATAAGCCAGCTCATGTGGGAGAGGTTGCCGATTCTAAAATGACGAGTAAACTATTAATTGAGCCACACCATTCTTATAAAACACTTTAAGGAGTAAAAATTGGCCAGAAAATTTATATCTACAGTCATGTTAGTTTCATTCATCGCTCTGGCGATGTCCGGAATGACGATGTTTTTTTTAGGTAGTTTCGAGTTTCAGCTACAAATGCATCCAGTGCATAAGATCTTCGGGATTTTAATGAGCGTTTCGGGCTGTTTCCATATATATTTTAACTTTAAAAGTATCAAGAATTACCTAAAACTTAGAAAATTAGCTGTAGCTGGATCAGCCCTGGCCCTCTTGCTCGTTTTTCTTTTTACGGTTGGCACGAATAAACCGTTGAATTCCAAAGTGATAGCCGAAATTAAACAGTCAATGTCCCGGTTGGAGTCGACAGAAAAATAGCCGGATGTCTATCATAACCGGGCCTCGCGTCGCTTCTTTGAGCTGGACCGATGTGGAGGGTAAGCACTCTGTGAATGAAAGCAGGGGTTCGTACCAGAAGACAAAAAACACTGTCTCCGGAACTACAAACGAAATCTGAAATTATTATGGAGAAAATATGATCGGTGGTTTAGGTATTGGTGAATTATCAATAATATTAGGAATAGTCATTGTTATATTTGGAGCGGGAAGACTGGCGGGTATTGGTTCTGGTTTAGGAAAAGGAATCAGGAACTTTCGAAAGGAAGTAGACCCCAATCCTCAATGCGAAATCGAGGATAAAACAGAAAAGCCCGCATATGACAAAGCATCAGGATGATTCTGAAGAGTTATATTGCTGTAGCTTCCGCAATTTCCCATTCAAGTTTTATCTCTTCGTCTCAAATATCATACTTTCCAACTTATCAGGTTGTCTTTTGGAATAATATTACCGACTATCACTTACTATAAGGAACGGTTCAGCCAGTGGGCGAAGATGGATTCAGCTTATAGCAGCTGCTCTGTGATGAGGGGGGGGGTTGAACTATGAACAGTCATCGCCCAATCCCTTAAGCTATTTGACAACCGGAATTGCATCCAATCTACTGACTCAGGTACAGCGCAGCGCAGAGATTTTGATATTTTGGCCGGCCATTTCATGAAGAAGGGAACATGAAGGCCACCCTCAAAGAAAGTCGATTTCCAGCCCCGGTATACGAGACGACAGGGACTCTTTCTTTCCCGTACACCTCTCTTTTTTCCCGGAAGGCCTTGGTTGTGTCTAATTCAACAGCCCTGCAGGATTTGAATTTCGGATCATCGTTGGGTGTTTGAGCCAAATCTTTGTGTTCATCCAGTTTCACGGAACCTACAAAATTGAGTTTCAAAGAATCCAGAAAAGCAAAGTTCTTGGCTGAATTGTTCCCTTTATCGAAAATGAGAGTCGTTTGGGGAGTTTCACAGCTGCTCCCGGTCAATTTGTTTAGAAAGTCATGAAACTTTTCCAGCATCAAGGGAAACTGCCTAGCGTCGTTGCGATTGCCTTCGTAAATATCAAAATAAAGAGGGATATGCTCATCCGCACAACAGAACAAAGCATAACTGACTTGTCGTAAATTACTACGCCCCTGTTTGTTCTTTCCCCTTTTTGCTATCTGGCAGCGAGAATTAAACGTATCAATAAACGTGTAAAAATTGGTTCCGTCATACGATACAGAGGACAAATCAATTGTCTCCCGTTGCCCCACCTTTTTGAGAATATTTTTCCAAATTGACAAGACGGTGTTTCCATCAATCTTATCCATGTGATCCCAAAATCTTTGGGATGTCAGAGCGGTTTTTGACGCCTGGACAAAATATCTCACCAGAGTCGTCTTCGAAAACCATTCCCACATGGATCGCTTGCTGTTTGGGCTAATAGCTCTGTTGATAGCTGCGATGGCTATGTATTCTCCTGTGCTTAATCCCAGGTCTCGTTTAGGGCATAGTTTATCGGTTTCTTCTATAACTTCAGCTGATGAACATTCTTGCCAAAGCGCTGTTGGCAGTCCCCATTGGAAAACTTCAGCATGTAATGGTGCCGGGCCACCTCCTTCTACCGCTTTGGCGATATTTTCCAAGTTACCCAGGTATTTTTGCCATACTCGACGACATTTGCCCTCTACCCATGCCCATTTGGAGTAGTAATAATAAGTGCGCCCATTGATCTTTTTGGCTTCCAGTCGTTCCATATTTGCCCCCGTTTGCTATGAAAACCACTTTAGGGCATAGGCGAACATATATATATTCTTCTATAATTACATATACTTAAATATAACTGCGCTCTGTAACTAGTAAACTCGGGCTAGGGAATGGGCTGAGGTGGGCTGGGATTTGGGCTGGATTATTTATAAATCTGAAAAAAGCCTACCAATTGAGGATGCTGGATGGGCTAAGCCCGATCAAACGGATTTTGCGGATTAGCTTTTCCGACGTCATGAGTGTGATCACGAAGACCAACTGTTTTTGTTTCGAGTCTGGAAAAACCGGTGGAGAAAAAGGATTCCTGCCTGACGACACCCCTGCAATTCATTTCAAGCTCCAAGTCCACTCCAAATCACCTCAATATAGATGACGACTTTGGAAATCTGACCCAAATCCACTTGACACACAAAAACCAAATTCCTATCATCTATCATCTCATCTTGATAACCTGATCGGGGCGGCCCATTTTTGGGTGATCAAAGAAGTACATTTTTATGTTGCCGTTTCTAAGTAATTCAATACAGAATATCAATGAATTACACATTATTTCTCAAATAATCCCCATTCAAATAGATTGCAATGACTCTAATCCCAAAACCCTTCCCCAATTCTTTCTGGTTACTCCCAAATAAAATTCTCGCAGGGGAAGTACCAATTGCATCAGATTCTCAATTTACAGATCGAAAGATTGAATCATTATTGAATGTTGGAATTAAAGTGTTCATCAATCTGATCCAAGAACCCGGTTTCAATTACGAAAAATTATTATACAACGTTGCACAACAACAAAATATGGAAGTTGAGTACATCAATTTCCCAATCAGAGATTTTGATGTTCCTTCAGATGAGAGGATGAAAGAGATATTGGATACAATAGACAAGAATGTTAAGGAACAGAAACCAGTATACGTCCATTGCTATGCAGGACTTGGAAGAACGGGCAATGTCGCAGGTTGCTGGATCTCAAGGCATTGTCAATTGACAGATGAGGGAATCTTGAAATATCTCTGGATTCTCCGAAAAAAGCAGAATCATCTCATCAATCATGATAGTCCACAAACTGCTGAACAACTTCAAATGGTGTTTGATTGGGAATATGGGAAGTAAGTAACGTTAAACATAAGAATAGATAAAACAATACTTGAATCAGAATGAAGACCCTATTTCAACTGTTGCCCCTCCCGTTTCTCTGATTTCTTACGAACATAACACAAACCCTGACAACTTTAGGCGATCTTTGGGTCAAACGAGTGCAGAGTGTGTCGGCTGTATCGTTCGCTGCTCCGGAACATACAATGACACGGATGGTGATTATGTCACCAAACAACCGGAGTAGGAAACCATCTGGGCACATGGTGCCAACTGTGGTATTGACGATATGGACGCAATTGCGCAACTTGATCAGCTTGATGACGATTATGAAATCGATACTATTGAAATGGGCAATGCAATCGCAGTGGCGATGGCAGCAGGTCTGGTTGAATGTGTAGTTTAGATATTATTCTTGATTCAATTCTATATTTTATGCGGGTTTCAGCGATAAAAAGACAATTATCAACTCAACTTCTCCGCTTGGGAATTCATCTGGGGCGACTGCGAAGGTAGTCATAAAAGCATAGAAATTCAAAGTTCTATTCCGGTAATGTGGAATAGAAACCAATATATTTGATGACAACCTGATTGGTTGCAAGATCGGTGTTCGTCTAATACAAATCACTGAAGACAGATCCCCAACAACGCCGGAAGTCGCTCCACAAGGTAATGTGGAATAGAAACCAATTGATATGAAACGGGATCACCCTGTGTTGTCTTCAAACTTAAATAGTCAGTTGATGGTTGCCCCGTATAGCAACGAACTGCCAAATCAAGCTTTTTATCGGCCATGAACTGATGTAAAGACTTCATTTTGCCTGCGGAACCAGCTTTTACCTCAACCGGGACGATACGATCGCCATGTTGGACAATATAGTCAACTTCACCAAGCCTTCCACCTGTTCTTTGCCAATGATATAATCGCGGATCGATTTGAGGAGTACCCAGGGACCGTAATTGTTGACCGATGAACTGCTCGGTGAGACCACCTTTATTGGAAAAAACAGCCTTTTTGGCTTCCGAAAGCCGAAGCATCGATAATCCCAGTTGAGCTGACACCAAGCCGACATCCAAAAAAATCATTTTAAATATCTTTTCATTAGATTCAGCCCCCAAGGGCAGCCCGTTTCCTGAGGTATGCAATACTCGGGTGAATACTCTGGCCTGGGACAACATGTTTAAGGCACCTTTCAGACGAGCGGCGCTAACTGAAGGATCAACTCGACTATATACAAACTTGTTCCCTAACTGCTCTGATACGGAAAGCATTAATCTGGCCAATAACACAGCTGCCAGTTTTCCACCATATTTATGAAAATCATCTCGAAATGTGGTTAATAAATCTTGCTGAATTTTCATACAGGACGGCAAGTCCTTCGATTCAATCCATTGTTCAACAACTTCAGGCATACCGCCAATCAGGCAATAATTGTAGTACAAGTCCAGGTATTTTTCATGCAGAGACTCCGGAATACGGCTTTGAAATCCAATTGAGTCTAATCTTTCGTATAGTGCCATGTTGCCAGAAGCATAAACAAACTCGGTAAACGACATCTGCTCAAGATAGAAATAGGTAACTCGACCAACCGGCATACTGAATTGCTGTTCCTGGATCGCAAATTCTAGAAGTGAGCCTGCAGCAATTACCGGAAGTTCAGGCATTTTTTCCTTGAACCATCTGAGTTTTGCCAATAACTCCGGTGTTGCTTGAATCTCATCCAAAAAAAGCAATGATGTTTCCGGATCAAATGAGATTGCCAATTCTGCTTTGATATTTTTGATTATTTCCTGAGGATCATTGCGTGTAAATAAATCCATCAAATTTGGACTCTGCTCGAAGTTCAGTTCGACCAAGTTAAGATTCTGTTTTTGAGCCAGGTCCCGCACTAGCCATGTTTTTCCCACTTGTCGTGCTCCTCTTAATACCATCGGCTTGCGTCTTCTATCTTTTAACCATTTTTCAAGTGCCTTGGTTGCAAATCGAATCATTCTGTATCCCCAGAGTCTTTTTGGCTTGATTTTGTACGGTATTTCCTATTTCTATAAACCTCCCCTTATCAAAATCTAACATAATACAACGCGTTGATTTCGTCAATTTTTACATTATTAACGCGTTAATTTATTAAACTTTCGAAAAATATACGCGTTAAATTTTTTATATTTGTTTCTAATTCAAGCTTATTTCTTTGTAATATTCAACAGGTTAATTTACCAAATACAAGAGGAGATTGTTTATGTCATGCTCATTACAGATGGTCGTCAAGACATGCAAACACTTCTTAGGGCTCATACAAAAATAACTTCCGGGACAAACGAAACTCTCGGAGGAGGGGATCCAGTTGCATTTTAACCGTTTACATACCTGGACTCCTATCTTCGCGGAAGACGTCGGATAATTAAGGCGGCATAATACTTAACTACCGATCTTAACCATGCCCCGAGATTGATATGGTAGTTCGGTATTATGTCCCCTTATCTGATTATGGTGTGTACCAGATCGGAAACGACCAGGCCCGTTCCTGTATGGTTTTTTTCAGATCGGACCTCGGTTCTACGTCTGCGCGAATGGCATCCCAGGTGGACCAACGACAGGTTGGGTTTTCCAACACTCGGACATAGTAGAAAGCTCGCTGGGCGGCATCGAAATCCGGATCGGTCCACAGGGTCTTCAATTCGCTATCGCCCACATCTGCGGTGATGGAACAGTCCGCCAGGTTCCCCCGGGTACCGTTATCGGGGCAGCGCTGGGTTTCCGGATCCACCCTGAGTCCATCGGAGCAGGCAACGTCATAGACTGTTTCCTTTGACGTTCCATCATCCACCCAACCTTTAATGATCTGCACCCGCTGCAGCGAGGCACTCCGGGGATCACGCACAGCCCATACCAGGAACTTTGGTGCAGCGCCTTTTCGGGCGAGGAGGTCGCTCCCCATGGTCACACCACCCGTATAGGCAGTCTTTACTATGTCCCGTCTGTTGACTGCGTCGTCGAAATCGTAGCCCGCGAAAAAACGAACGCGGATTCGCGGCCCGCTTGTGGCAAAGGTCTCCTTTCGCCGAAAGGCGTTATAGATCGCTTCCCGGGTATTCTCCTCCGCCCAGATGACGGACAGACCAGCGGTTCCATATGTTTCACCGCCTGTTCCTTTGGCATAGTCCTGGCCGTCAATCGTAGCCAGGAATTTTTCCCCTCCAGCTCTCCGAAACACCCAGGATGATCTCGTCATCAAAAACGTCGTCGATGCCTGCTTTTCCGGATCTGTGATGGTAAGGGTGTCCAAAGCCCGAATCATGGCAGCGTTGTGGTTTTCGATGTGAGGCAGGGCATCGTAATCTTCACGGGTTGCCTGCAGCGGCGTGTGAGGCGCGTTGAATGCCAGGCACAAAAAGAAGGGTCGGTCCCGATCAACCACTTTTTAGTTTTCATAACGACTCCATTTTTTTACCGAGTTGCCATTTAACACTCCTGTTTGGCTATCACCAACCGGGAATCGATTCCGCCTGTTGACAGAATCCCACCGCCTCCTCCGGGTTCGACTTCATGCTAGTTATGAGAATCAATGGGGCTATTTCGTGATGGCATTCTGTCGAAGATTAAAGATTTTCACATTTGTGCTAATCAACTGTTTGACAAGCTCCTCCTTCCCCTATAAATATATTAGCACATACGTGTTAATAGCTATGTCTTCAGCAGAATGTCAACACGAAATATGAGGGGACTAAAAAATCAAGCGAGTGGAAATAGATCGAAAAACTCGAAAATGAGGCTTGGGAGAGCTATCGGGGGCAGCCGCAAAAATCCCCTCTCCGGTCTGGTAGGGGCCGGGATCACAGATAGCAACTTCGTGTCCGCCAAGGAAAGGATAGTGTGGGCCACACCTTTTCACGGACGCTTTTCCAGAGTCAGAGTCTAGTCAAATATAGTTTACTGGAATCTGGTATATTTTTTCAGCTAGTCTTTCAGGCCCCTTCCCGCGGTTGATTAACAAGCCGAAAGGAGAGTTCATGTCGGAAATAAAATTTCCCAAGCCTTTCAA
>Ga0075122_10002539_pt1 | contig 11966 bp, 18 predicted proteins | sample AntAceMetag02UKB_FD_69790 | JGI IMG/M metagenome (GOLD analysis project Ga0075122, IMG submission 69790) | Saline lake microbial communities from Ace Lake, Antarctica - Antarctic Ace Lake Metagenome 02UKB | ecosystem: Environmental > Aquatic > Non-marine Saline and Alkaline > Saline | place... | reverse complement strand
GTTTAAATGGAATCAAGTTGGCTGTTGCTACAATTATGGTTATTAACGGTATCAACCTTATGATAAACATAGCAAAATTCATAAATAAATAGTCCTTGACATGACGTGAACACGGTGGTAATCGCTGTAATCAAAATATATTGTGGGTAGGTAATAGTATTGAAGATCTTAATAGCTTGTGAGTTTAGCGGAATAGTCAGGGATGCTTTTACTAAGGTAGGTCATCATGCGGTATCGTGTGACTTATTGCCAACAGAGCGTCCGGGCGAGCATTATCAAGGTGATGTGATGGATATAATAGATGATGGGTGGGATATGATGATAGCGCATCCGCCATGCACATATCTTGCTAATAGTGGGCTGCACTATCTTAAAACAAAACCGAACAGAATTGCTAAATTAAAAGATGCTTTTACTTTCTGGTTAGCGTTATGGGATTCTCCAATACAACTTAAGGCTTTTGAAAATCCGACAGGATGGTTAAACACGCATTGGCAAATACCAAATCAGATTATTCAGCCTTATTATTTTGGTCATAATGAGATTAAGACTACATGTTTATGGCTACAAGGGCTTCCATTGCTACAACCAACACAATTACTACCAAAACCAGTGCCTATAAAATCAATTCTGCGGAAAAGCGGAAAACACGCGGGCAAAATGTATAATTACTATTGGAGGCAAGGAAAGTCCGCGCACGATCGTTCCCGTACCTTTCAAGGCATAGCAGATGCAATGGCTATTCAATGGGGAACAGATTATAAACCCCAACAATGCAGCCTTAATTTTTAAAGGAGTCTCCCATGAATAAAACCGAAGGGCATCCACAGTCAAAGAAACATCCGTGGAACACCAAGGTAAAAGTTAATTTCGGCAAGAAAATCCCTTTTTTCAATGAAGAATTTATAGGTAACGCTGAACGTCCACAGGCTGACGACCGCACAGGCTTTGAACAAATATTCGATGACGTGTTTGGAGATTAAATACTTGACAAAATTTCTATAATATGGTATATTTCAAGCAACCGAAAGTATAGAGGTATTTTTATGACATTAATAAGGCAGCATTTCCTACTAAGAACAGATAACTTCTGTACTTTCGGTCGTGGGGAGTGCTGCCTTTTTTGTTGTGGGAGTTGGTTGTAGTATATGAAACGTGGATATATAAAATTATATAGAAAGATGCAAGATAATTTCCTATGGAAAGAGAATAGGGTGTTTTCAAAAGCTGAGGCATGGATAGATTTAATAATGGAGGCTCAATACAAAAAAACACCTAAAGAAGTATTAATTGGAAATATAATATTTACTCAAAATTATGGCGAATCATTAAAGTCTTTAGGCACTTGGTCGAAGCGATGGAACTGGACAAAGAATAAAACATGGCGTTTTCTGCATATGCTTCAGGATTGCAACATGGTGTGTATCAAGAACGAAATAAAAACAGAACGGATAACCATAGTTAATTATGGGATTTACGCAGATGAGCAGAACGCAAATAGAACGGACTTAGAACGCATTCAGAACGGACTTAGAACGGACTTAGAATCTAACAAGAAAGATAAGAAAGAAAAGAACAATAAGAATGTAAAGAAAGAAGTACCTTCTCCCGACCCAATTAAAAAGAAACCTTTAATTGTGTCTCCTGAGGATTTGAGACTTGCAAACTTACTTTCTTCCCTGATGTACCAAAACAATCCACTAAGAAAACCCACAGCTGAAAAACAGATTGAATCATGGGCGAACGATTGTAGGCTCATGAGAGAAAGAGATAATAGATCATCAAATGATATTGAAGAGCATATTAAATTTTCACAATCACATCATTTCTGGAAAAGCAATATTCTTTCAATGGATAAGCTCCGCAAACAATATGACACTTTAACATTGCAAATGAAGAAACCACAAACTCAACTTGATAAAAATGTTGAGGCCATGAAAGAATTTTCCAGAGACAGGGGGGACATGGAATGAAAGAGCATCCGATACTATTCAAAGCTGAAATGGTGAGAGCTATACTTGACGGTAGCAAAACACAGACTCGCCGTGTTCCTGTTGGCCGATACCGTATCTGGCAGGTTGGGGATAGAATGTGGGTACGTGAGACTCATTATCGTTGGACAGGCTGCGGTGATGCACCTCCTGACTGGATACGTTCTCCCGATGGTGAAAGGTATCAATCGCGGGGTTATATTGGCATTGAAGAACATGATGATCTCCATAATATATCAGCAGCAGCCGTAAAAATACCGTCAATCCACATGCCTCGATGGGCTTCACGAATACTGCTTGAGATTACAGAGATAAGAGAAGAGAAGTTATCAGATATAAGCGAAGATGATATAAATCGAGAGGGTATTGCCTGCTCAGACTGTTGGACACAGGGCACACCATTCCCAAAAAATGACTTTCTTCGTCCATTACACTGTGGATGTTGGTCTCTATTTTGCAATCTTTGGGACTCAATCAACGCCGCTCGTGGCTACGGATGGGACACTGACCCTATTGTCAAAGTGATAAAATTTGAGGTGACATAATGACTTCTGAAACTTTCACCAAAGGACTGGCATTGTTTACATCAACTTTCCCAAACGTTGATATAACAAAAGAGCGTCAGGATGTTTGGTTTGCTCTCCTGAAAGATTTGCCTGATACCGAGTACCTGTACGCTATCACAAAAATCTGCAACGATAGAAGCGAGTGGTATCCTAACTCAAACTTCGTGGCTGTCGTCAGAGATCAGTTAAAAGGCAACATGGATACTCAAGCTCTCCTGGCGTGGGGCATGGCAAAGAAAGCTATGGCACAGCACGGGGCGATGGCATCAGTACAGTTCGAAGACCCTGTAATACACTCGGTTATAGAAATAATGGGTGGTTGGGTCCAGTTCTGCCGCGAACCTGTCACCACATGGATGGAGAAAGGATTTATCGAGAAATACAAACTTCTCTGTGGCAGTCCAGAGCATCCAAAATACCTACAGGGTGAGGCTGAAATCCACAACAGGATAAAATTTCCCAAGTTTGTCAAACCACCGGTATTGATAGGCAAGAAACAAACCAAACAGTTGACAGGGGGAGAATAAGATGGGTTACTTCGCTACCAGTAAAGATGTTAAAGAGTATAAAAATGAATATTGCAAGGATTGTTTATTATACAAAAATCCAAGAGTTTGCCCTGTTATGCACATTCACACCAGATACAATGGAAGCCAACAAAGAGATTCAACAGCAAAAGATATTCTCAAAATTTTCATCCCACGCAATCACGGTATCAACCAAGAGTGTAAAATGAGGCTGACAGCATCAGATTCACACGCTAACGACTTTTAAAACAGAAAAGGCAATATGAGTCGGCTGAAACTTTTAATGCGGGAGGATAGCAAATGAGCAAAGGGAAAGCACGGGAACATATGTTTAGTGTGACAAAAAAAGATTTACAAGTTCAAACATTTCGGTGTGGCGGTAAGGGTGGGCAACATCAAAATAAAACCTCTTCTGGTATAAGAATTATTCATAAGGCATCAGGTGCGAGGGGGGAGTCAAGAGAAGAGAGGCATCAGCATCAAAATAAGAAAATTGCTCTCAAGCGGCTTACAGAAACAGATAAGTTTAAACTGTGGGTGAAGATAAAAATGGGTGAAATATTAACTGGTGAAACATTAGGTGAAAAGGTTGAGAGAGCAATGGCGCCGGAAAACTTAAAAATAGAATATTTAGGTGTAAAACCGGAGGAATTATGAGTACATCACCAACTCAACGTACCATGAGAACCTTACGCACAAACGGCAATATCTGCGCTGTGGTTGAGAAATTCAATCCGCATGTGGGGGACTTCGGTATCAGGCAAGACCTGTTTGGCATAATTGATATTCTTGTGCTTGATCCTGAACGTGGTGTTGTCGGTATTCAGGCATGTAGTCAGAGCAGCGCATCACATTTACGGACACTGAGGGAAATCAAGGCGCAGAATAGCATTGACTGGCTGTCAACACCTGGCACGAAATTAGAGTTGTGGTGCTGGCGTATGATAAAAGTTAAACGTGGTGGCAAGGCAAAACGCTGGATGCCGAAGATAACCGAGATAACACTAAAAGACTTTGGGGATGATAAATGAAAGAGATAAACAGAATAGCTAAGAGTGGCTATGAGCATATTGGAGCAATTATCTGTGATATGCTGGTGTGTGCCGATTGTCCCGTTACAAATGCTACACCTTCAGGACAATTAAAATATCCAGAGTGTGTCGATTCCTTAGACGCTTACATCAAAACCAATGGGCTAACGATTAACATTCAGCCGGAAAAGGAGTGATGAGAAGGATTATGAAGCCACCATCCAAAATAGGCGATAGAGTTAAGCATGAATTTCTTGGTCTCGGTACTGTTAAAGGTTACAACGCAATTCTGAAAATGACCTTTGTTTTGTTCGATGTTACGCCACCGGATCATTATAATGGCGGATGTAATCCCTGTTTTGCTTTGTCGAAAGATGTTGAGATAGTTTCAGAAAAGGAGCAATCATGAAACATATAAATCTTAAAGAAGGTGAAGTCGTCAAAGAAGGCTCGGTTTTGTTGAGAGTGTTGAAAGAGCAACCACCGGCAGGATATGAGTATGTAACCATAATACCACAAAACCATCCTTCTCAACATGCGAGTTTTGCAAAGGGAAAGCACATGGTATTTTGTAAGCTTCGGTATCCATCAGGTGAGTATCTGGTGAAGGAAACTTATTTGTTATGGGATGTGCCTTATTTTAACAGACTGATGTACAGAGCTGATTGTGAGAAAGGTGAGATTCCGTATGTTTTTGGGTACGAAAAATCTAAGTGGCGTTCCCCTGTCACAATGCCCTTATCTGCCGTTAGGGATAAGGTGACGGTTGATACAACGGTTGAACAGAAAGATAACCTATGGTATCAGGTTATCAAGGTGATTAAGAAGGAGGATGTGTGATAAATAAACTAAAATCACTGCTTAACTTTATTGATTACATCGAAGAACTTATTGACTTCTGGTTTGCTAACCGGAAAAAGAAGATCAAGATTGCGTGGAAAGAACTCCGCCCATATATCTTTGACAGGAACAGACCATCCCAGGTGGAGAAACACTATTACCAGCAGGACTGCTGGGCCATAAAAAAGATATTAGAGAATCCTGACGTGCCTATATTTATACACCATTACGATGTTGGGTCCCGGGTTGACGGATTTGTGGGACAGTTAAGCGCAATGGGTGTCGTGTATTATGTTGATATAAACCCACCGGCTGAACTGACTCCCAATCTCCGCTTTACTAAAGGCTCTATCACCAGCTTGCCGTTTCCTGATGGCAAGATATATTCCCTGTCCTCACTCCATGTCATTGAGCATATCGGGCTTGGGCGGTACGGTGATGCTATTGATCCTGATGGATGGAAGAAAGCTATTGCTGAATTGATACGTGTTCTTGCTCCCGGTGGCAACCTGTTTATATCTGTGCCGGTTGGCAGGGAGCGGACAGTGTTTAACGCACATAGGGTGTTTCATCCATACACCATACTTAACCAGTGTAAAGATTTAAGATTAATCAAGTTTGATTTAATAAATGATAGCGGGGTATTGTGGGAAGGAATGACTGAACATAATTATTATATCCCGCGAGCATGGTGGGAAATTAACTACGGTTGTGGGCTGTTCCATTTCCGTAAGGAGGAAAGATAACAATGAACAGGGTTAAGCAGTGCAAAATATGTAACGCAAAACTACAGGTCTTAATGATTTGTGTCTGCCCGAAGTGTGGCAAGAAAGGAAAGCCCTCATCCACTTTCGAGGGCGCAATCTCAAACTGGAACGAGGTGAATAAATGAAAATAGTCTTTGTGCGACCACAGGTTAAACAACGGTGGATGATAATACCGCCACTTGGATTGGGGTATCTTGCCGCAGCAGCTAAAACAGCAGGCCATGAAGTTAAGATATATGATGCGTGGCTTCTTGATAGTTCACCCCAGACCGCAGCTTACGATATTAGGCGTATTGATTCCGGCCTTATTGGGGTACAGGTGTTCTATGACACTGTTGATTGGACAAGGGCTTTTATTGCTCACCTGAAAAACTGGTATCATCCAGCAAAATGTCCACCCATCATGCTTGGCGGTCCTCAGATGACAGCGTTCCCGGAACTGGCAAAAGAACTCGGAGCCGATATTGGCATACAGGGCGAAGCTGAATATTTATGGCATGGTAAACAACCGTTCGATGTGAACAGCATTCCAATGCCGGATTGGGATTCGTTCGATTTACCCGCATACTGGCCGTATATGTATAACGTGTCTGTACCTGTCAGGGGGAAAAGACCTGTGAACATACAGCGTACTCGGGGCTGTCCCTTTAAATGCACGTTCTGTGCCGGACATATTACACATGGGTATCCGGTAAGATTCAGGGATGATGCGAATGTTATTCAGGAAATATTATATCTCATACGGCGCTGGAACATTGACGAGATTTGGTTTCAGGATGATAACGTGATAGTCAACTATGATAGGGGCATAGAACTGTTCGAGCGGCTCAAGTGGCTAAAACTACACATCAGGCTACCAAGTGGCATACGGATAGAAAACGTAAATCCCAACATGGTACACGCAATGAAACGTGCGGGGGTATATTATACCGGCGTGGGGATTGAGTCAGGGAATGAGAGGGTTTCAAAAAGAATAAAGAAACATCTTAATCTTAACAAGGCAAGAGATGCTATCGCGCTGCTCAGTCGAACCGGTATAAAAACAAACGGGTTCTTTATCTTCGGATTGCCAACAGAAACAGGGAAGGAAATGCAAGACACTTTGGACTATGCGTTATCAACAAAACTTCATCACGCACAGTTCGGAATATTCATCAAGTACCCGGGCAGTGAGGACTACAACGAGACACCGCTATTGCCGCCGGATGAACTCGTAAAGATACAGCGCCACGCTACCCTTAAATTTTATTGGCGGCCGCGGATTATATGGAACATGATAAAGATATTTAAGTTCTCACAGATCATGGCTTTCTTCAAACACCCATGGGTTAAAAAATGGTGGAAACTTAACTAACTGTTATCGCTTCTCATGCCTTTTATTAACTCCTGCAACCCATTCACCAATACGTTATCAATAAGGTCGATAACGAACGGCTCAACGATTTTATTCCATACGGGCTTTGACCACTTCCACTTACTTAATCCAAGAGTAATTGTAGCGCCAAGCCCGTAAAAAAACTTTCCGGTAAAGTCTTTAATCTTGCTGTTGGAAATAGTTTTTAACAGCCACCCCAAAAGAACAACAGCGAGACTCCCACCAACAGCAGCTAAAGGTTGTGCTACTAAAAAAGAAAAAATAGAAGAAAACATTTTAAATCCCTCCATTACTGGTTAATTCGTCTGTATCTTCATCAACGCTACAATCGCCATAATTATCATTTATGTATTTCATTATACCATTATCTCCGGTATGTTCTTTTATTATCTTTGGTGTACCAAATAAGTTTTCTATAACAAGCGTAAAAGATTTATCACCAAAAAACTCTCTCATTCTCTCCATCGCAACCGATGAACTGATAGCCGCCACCTGCTCCACTAATTCACTATGATATAAACCGGGTGCTATACAGCCCATCAATTCACTCTTAAACTTTTTGCTCCTATCGCCCGCCCAATTTGCGATATGAAATAATATGTCAGTGCGATCCCCTGTTTCTTTGAGAAGATAAACATTTCCTTTTGTTGGTGATTTATGCGGTACAACAGGATATATCCCATTTGGGATACAGGAAATAAAAGGCATGTTATGCCGCCACGGTAACTCAATGGTTGCACAGGAGAACCCCTCAGTATATAGCACTCCAAGCGTACCGTCATCGCCTGTCTTATACCTCTTTAATTCAACTATCATATCCTTGCATCCTCTAATCTTTTTATTCTATCACAGATAGCTTCGTGCCTTACTTCCGCCGTGTTTTTATCAGCTAAATAAGTTTCTCGCCATACAATATCTTTTATTATTCCGTCAATGGATTTGTTTAATGTTCGTATAGCAAGCGTATTAACGATTGTCATTATGAGCAAGACAAGTAATATCACCGGAGTTCCATATCTTACCATTAAAGCTAAACCAATAAATTCCACTTATTCCTCCTGTTTAAGATACTTGCGGTAGTTATCCAAGTCTCGTCTTAAATCATATATACGTTTCTTATCTTCTTGATTTTTCGTTAAAGGTAACAACCTTACACCTATCACCTTAGATAGAACCTTATAAAAAGTATCAGGCTTATCAGTATGCGCTGCCAGCATAGATATTTCTTTTGATAAATCAGTTCCATATCTTTTAATAGCCGGGGCGACATGCTCGATTCCATATACCAATCTTGGATCAACATTAATTTCTTTCGATCCTACCTGAATAGCTGTCATTGTTTGTCCGGGAAATTCTTTTATCTTTTCCTGATAGAAAGGATCGTAGTTTGATATGAGACTCCCCAATGCCCCTGCCGGGCCCAAACTTCCAGTGGGATTAGTGAACACTGAGTTAAGGTCAGAGTACGGTAGCCCCATAGCAATAGCCATCTTGTTGCCATCCTTATCCTGGAACTTGGTTTCCCATACGTCTTGTTCCTTCCACCAATCAGGGTTAAGTTTGCCTTCCGGTCCACCCCTCACAGCGTTCTTTAGTTTTGATATATTAAGATATTTCTTCGGGGCTTTCATAAGCATTTCAAGTTGCAACGGTATATTCTTACGTGTCCATGAATAAAAAGGCATAAGGCGTTTCATTGTTCCGCGCTCAAAATCTGTGAGTTCACCATAATCAAAATGGAACTTCTTAACCATTTTAGCTGCTTCGAGAGGTGAGTCTCCTTTTAATATTCTGTCCATGAATAACGGCGCACGGCTGATATTCTCAACGCTTGTTCCGATTGCCCTGTTTGCCTTGAACACTGATTCAACTCCGGGTATCCCTGTTTTGCCGACTTGCTGACCAACAAAAGAACCGCCTAAGATACCGTTTCTCTCCATCAGCTTTATCCAACCCGAGGCTGACTTCCCTTTTATTATTTTATTGGGAGTTTTTTTCGCAGTTCTAAACACACTAAGAGCATCCGCGTATCTTGTGGGGCTTACATCAGCAAGATAGTTCTGGAATCCGGACGACATGAAGTTACGATTGTGAAAAAACGGTGAGAGGATAGCTGTGTTTTTAAATACGTTCAGCATCTTGTCATAATACTTCCACATTGTATCCGGATTACCAAGCCGTGTTGATGCTTTTGTTATATCCTCTATTATTTCAACAGGGACTTGATATGCTTTCACCTTCGTTGAAACGCCTATTACTGTTCTATTTAATTTATCAAGAACTGATGGGTCTAATTTTCCACCCGTTTCGCCCAGTGCCGTAATTAATGATTTTATATAATTACTTAATAATTTCTTATCAACCGATGTTGTTTTCTCTATTGTTGATAATCCCCCCTCTACGCCACTTTTTAATTTTTTAACATATACTGACGCCTCACCTGTAGACATTCCCCGTGCCTCCAATGCCCCTGTTACTACAGCCTCTAATTTCTTGAGTGGACCAACAGCCTCAATTCCACCTGATTCAGTTGTTTTAACGACTGTTTTGGTTGCCATTTCTATTGCATCATCTATCTTGTCCACCATTTCGCTCGTCAATCTTCCACCGGAATCTTCAATAGATTTTAATATTTGTTCAGGTATAATATCTTGCAGATTAATTTTAAAAAACCTTAAATTTCCCGAAGGCATCCACAGAGTGTTTCCGGGACGAACTATTGGCTCACCGTCTTTTGATAATTGGAAAACCTTTTTTGTGCCGAAAGGAACTTCTTCAAAAACATCAGGGAGTTCTTTAACAAGTCTGTTTGTCATTCTTATATTGCGAATCTTATTAGCTGACGTTTCCGCTCTTCCCATCAAATTTCGAGTAACGACTTCGGCAAGGTCATCATCTTTAACGCCGATAGTTTTTAACCATCCAAGAAAATCATCGCCTGTCCTTAATACCTTCTGTCTGTCAGATGTTGTTTTCCAAAGTGCCAAACCTCTGTTATGACCTGTCGGCAAATACTCACCTATGTTTTCAGCAAATTCAGTGAGTTGTTTTGCGCTGTTAGGGAAATAATCTTCCAGTAGCCATTCTGTACCCTTCCCTGCATATTTAGACTCACGGCTACCAATATGCCTTAGTTGTGTTTTTAATGCAACAGCGACCTCAGAAACATCATCTGAGAGGGGTATGGCATCAACGTCACCATACATCACTTTGATAAAGTTCTTTATCTTGTCAGGTTCCCATGTGGCAACCTTCTCTGCTTGCGGCTCTATACCCTTCTTTAATTTATTCCGAAGGGCAGTAGCAAAATTCCCCTCGTCCCACATAATATCAAAACCTTTTTGACCCGCAATTTTGCCAGCCCCTTTTTTCCATAGATAGGAAGTATCAAAAGTCCGTCCTAATGTTCCTGCTATCTTCTCGTATGTCTTAGTATTTCTGAGCGGTTTGGTAACTGTTTTGACACCGCCCCGAACTATTTTATTGGCTTTAGAAAATGCTACTGCAGGAACGTATGTAGTGGGATCAAGACCAACGCTTAACGCAAAATCGGTTGCCATGCTTAATTTGGGATTTTCTTCGGCAAATTCCCTGTATCCTGTATGCTGTTTAAGCACGTCTGGAATAGTTTCTTTTTTGCCTTTAATGTCACCAATCCCGGAAGCTAATTCCTGCCCGGCACGTTCAATGGCTTCGCCTCCTGTTCCTCCTGAATACAGAACATCGGCTGCTCCGGCAGTGGCATACTCTCCACGCTGTATAACATCAAGCGCTCCGCTGCCCAAACTTTTCATAGTCTTAAATGTCTTTTCGGCAAGCCCAACACCACCCTGATAATCTTTAAACTCACCCAATAATCCTAATTTACCGAGTTCTTCAAGGCGGTTTTTATTAGATTTTTCTGTTCTTGACAAAAACGATGTGGGCTTATTTTTGCCGGGATAGATAGGCAGCATTAAAATGGTCTCGGGGTAAATGGTTTAGCAGCTTTTCTCGCTTCTTTGCCTGTTTCCGCTTTTCTCAATCTTTCTTGCCTTGCCGCTTCAGCTTGAGCCTTCTTTTCTCGAATGGCTCTTGTCATTTCAGTAAGATAAACTTCCGTGTATTCAAGATATGCAACTTCATCAGTAGTGGACAATAAATCCCAAGCTGGTTTTATAATACTATTTTCATCCAACTTATTCCATTCTTCAAGCCGTTGAGTCGGATCAGGAATGTTTGATATACGGATAAATTCATCATTTATCAGCCCTTTAATCTTATCAACATTCTTTGGCGGTTCTTCCCTGCTTTCCCTCTGCGTCTCTTTAAATATTTCACGGCTCCTAAAATCTTCAAATTGCCGCCCTCTTTTTATCTCACCCTGCCCTTCGGTGTAACCCCTTCCCTCTTCAAGAACTTCACGATTATAACCCCGTGTTTCTGCGGTATCGGCAGTTTTGTAAGCCCGAGATTGAGATTCATCCTGTCTTTTAAACATTAAATCTCTCGCTCTCGCAATAGCTGATATTGGCAAATTAGGGTTATTCCTAAATGTCTCCGCTAACTTTTCCCCGCCTGGAAAGTAAGCAAGTTCGTTTATCGCCTGCTCCCTTTTTTGTGTTTCTTCCAGGCTCCCCGCCTGTGTTTTTCTCTGTTGCTGTCCGAATTGAGCTAACGGTTGAAAGGTTTGTGGCGTAACAGCAGACGGTGGCAAGTTCTGCGTAAGTTCATGATTCATCATGCTCAATACTTGCCATAGCGCTTGCTGTGCCTGTTGTTCTTCCTGCTGTTTCCGATTCACATCTAACTGGTTATTATAGCTACCAGTAAAAGCCTGCGGTGACTGTCTGAATGCCGGCATTATATTACCTCGATTATGTTATTTCC
>Ga0075122_10002537_pt1 | contig 11970 bp, 10 predicted proteins | sample AntAceMetag02UKB_FD_69790 | JGI IMG/M metagenome (GOLD analysis project Ga0075122, IMG submission 69790) | Saline lake microbial communities from Ace Lake, Antarctica - Antarctic Ace Lake Metagenome 02UKB | ecosystem: Environmental > Aquatic > Non-marine Saline and Alkaline > Saline | place... | reverse complement strand
TGTTCCTGTTTGAGCTGTTCCGCCAAGATCAATTGTTCCAGTTGTAGTACTAGCTGCAATTGTATATGTCGTCGCTCCAACACCATCTAAATCAAAATTACCTGTTCCTACATCTATATTTACAGCTGTAGCACCAGTATTATTTCCAAGAGTTACTGCATGGGCTATAGCATTTGTTCCAATATCTAGTGATCCAGTACCACAATCTATAGTTATTGATGCCGCTCCATTTGATGAACCTAATGTTAAATCTCTTTCGCCATCAGTTGCTATATTAATAGCTTGGTCAACATCATCGTTACCAATATTAATCGCTGCTGCACTAGAATTTAAATCAATAGTACCTGCTGCATCTACAACGAATTTATCGCCTGCATTTGATGTAATGTCTCCTGCTCCTGTTGAAGCAATTGTTACGCCTGCTGTACCAGAATTCAGAACAACTTGAGTCGCTCCAGTAATATTTCCGAACGTTAATACTCTAGCTCCAGCGCCTGTACCTACGTTAATAGCACCTGTAGAAGCATCTGCTCCTAAACTAAGAGCTACTGCACCTGTAACAACTGTTGCTGATGCTCCAAGTGTTGCTAAGCCTGTTGCTGATAATGTTGTTGCTGCTACTGCTGCTGGTGTTCCTGATCCCAAAGCTGCTGGTGCTGCAAATGCTTGCCCTATTTTCAATGGAGTTACAATTCTTGCATCATCGGCATACGCAATTGTTTCAGCCTGTGTTGCAAGTTCTGCTATACCTTTAGTTGTTTCACCTGCATCACTACAACCTGCAATCGCAATTGCTGCTAATCCAGCAGGTGTATTTGCTATTGCTTCTGACGTTCCGGTTGCTGTTTCAGCTATTGTCGCTAAGCGAACAATTCCTTTAACTGTTGTTGTGCCGTCTGCTATTAGAGATTCTACCGCGCTGTCAAGAACTGCTGGAGAAATAGCTAGGTCTTCTCGTGTTCCCGCAGCCCCTTCTGTTGCTGTGGCAAATCTAATCTCACCAGTTCTTTTAGTTGTTCCCTTAGCTCCCATGTAGGAAGTAGGTCGTTTATATTTAGGCATTTACGTCCTCCTTATTAAAGACTTTCTATTAAGTTAAAATAAATTTAAATAAAATAAAATAAATATTTGCATGATTAAAAAGATTGGTATATAAAGGAATACATGACTAAAATGTATAAAAGAACAACCATTTGGTTGCCAGTAGAACTTCATACAGAAGCTAAGATTATGGCTTTGTTAACAGGAACATCGTTTTCTGATTTGCTACGAATTGCATTGTTAGAGAAAATAAAGCAGTTGAAAGATAATAAAAAAACTACTTCTTCTTAGCTCTCTTATCGTTTCTTACCTGAGTTCTCGTTGTCCTATCTACTCTTAATATTTGTTTGGCTTTATATCCACCATCTCTCAATGCTTTATGAATTTTTCTAATCTCTTTTATATCTGGTTTGTCTTTTATATATTCTTTCTCTAGATATTCTTTTGCATCATAAAGACTTAAACCTTTAGTAACTGGTAAAGATCCAAGAGTTAATAATGAAGCACCAGGATGTTGAATAGCTCCTCTGATTGAAAATGGAAGTAATGTTTGTGCAGCTTCCTTAGTTCGCGATGGTAATTGTTTTAAAAAGCCTTCTTGTGCATCCCAAGGTAACATCTTCCCACGTTTAAATTTGCCTTGAACTGGGAACCCACCACCTTTATAAGGTGTATATCCAATAATTTGTTTTGCAAGCAATTGAAAAAGTGGATTCGATTTGTTAAATAATTGCGACAATAGACTAGTAAAATAATGTTCAATCTCTAACATCTGTTTACCTGTATGTGAATAATATTGTCTTCCTTTTTCATCTCTTCCTAGATTATATTCTTTGCCTTTAATCTTTACTTTTATCTCTGGCAATTTGAAATCTAGTCTATGTTTAGGATCATCATTTTCAAATGTTGAGTGACCTGTAGTTATATAATTAATAACATTTTGGAAAGTAATCAATGCAACAACATATTTTGCCCAATACCATAAACCTTTCTTTGCTCTAAATTTATCTTTTGTTTCCTGACCTTTTTTGCCAAGTGAAGGTAAAATCCTTACTCCTTCTCCTGCTTGTTTAATAGCACTTAGAGACCAATCTGGATATCCGACTAAACGATACATCCATTTACGGACTTCTGGATCATTAAAATACTTTTGCAGTTCCCACACTTGACCACCAAATATATTGTTTACCTGTTCTGCTATCTGTGCTTCAACATTCTTAAATTCATCTGGAGTTATGATTTCTCCTTTCTTAGCTACTTCATTTAAGAAGTCTTGACGATACTGATAAAAAGTATTTATCTTCAATCTAGGATGAAAGGTTTTCCATAAGAAGTTCTGATATCTAATATATGGATCTAAAAATGCTTTTTCATAGGCTTTACTAGGATTAAGTTTCCAGTTTTTAGTTCGTAACCAATCATTTATCTTATTGAGATTCTTCTCCATAAATTGCTGTGTTTGTTCAGCTCCAAAATCTATCTTTAAGCCTGCTTTAAGAGCTGGTTCCATTATCTTAGGATCTGTTAGGTAAGCACCTGCATTTTTCCATAATGTAGGCAAATGTAATAAGTCAGTCCATTTAGTTGCTCCAACAAAACTTTCAGCTAAAGCTACAAAATGGAATCCTGAAAAATTAACAGCTATATTTCTTAATGCAGAGGATATTGCATCATAATATGCTCCTACTGTTTTAAAAATAGATGGAGCAAAGTCAGTTGGTTTTTTCTGAAAGATTCCTTGCATAGATTCAGCTAAATCAGGATGTATTAATGCTGGAGCATCAGAAACTTTCCAACTTGTACCATCAAAAACAGTCCTTAGAAATGGATCATAAAATGGAATCCAACCTTCATTTAAAGCATTCGCATATTTTTCTGCTGTCTTACCTGTCTTTCTAAGAATAACCTTAATATCATTCTTCTTCTCAAACTCTTTAATAGTTCCAATTAATTCATTATTACTTAAAATTCTGCTTACAATTGCATCATATGCCTTTACTGAATCGATTATATTAGTAAATCTAGGCTTTAGTCCTGCTTCTTTAAACGCTTCATCAAATGTCATGAATAAACGTCTATTTTCAAAAGGATTTTTAGTATTAAATTTCTTTCCAAGTTTGCGATAGGCTTCCATTATCTTTTTATCCATATCTGAACCTTCATAAAAATGAGGAACAAATATATTCCGAACTATTTCTCTTGGTGATATTGGTTTTACATATTTTGAACTATTAATTAGTGCTAGTCCTTCAGTAAAATCCTTATCAATGTCTACATCTACAATATTCTTTTCGTTTTGAGTTAATCGTTTAACAAGTGCAGCGTAAGTATCATCTTTTTTAAAGGGATTTCCTGTCCTTTCTCTATAGTAAAGCATGTCTTCTTTTGCATCTTTGGATAAATCTTTACCTAATTTATCCCATTTCATTGCACTTACCCATTTAGCATAGTTCTTAGGTCCAACCCAATTAGCTGTTGCTTTCCAACCCATCTGTCCTATTTCTGATTGTGACTTACCAAGTTTCTTTCCTTGATCTACAACTGCATTGACATATTTCTGGTATTTTTGAGGAACAAATAAACTATAGACTACTGTTTCTTTAGGTTTTGGCTTTGGTTTTGTCTTTAATTTATCTTTTTCTGCTGCTGCATCTGTTCTTATCTTTAATGGTTTTAGAGATTTTACAGCAGGACCAGTCTTTTCTACTCCTGATTTAAGAGGTTTAGAAGGCCATAACTTATTAACTCTATGTTTAAACTCTTCTAATGTTCTGACATTGTTCTTTATCTTAAATATCCCATCTCCAGGTACTTTTATAGTAACAATGTCATCTTTTACTGGAGTCTTAACTAACTCATCTACTTTGTTTAATAAATAACTCTTTTGCTTTTCAAGTTGTGTTTTAGTAAAGTCTGTTTGAAGTTCAGGTAATTGTGATTTAATACTTGGTTCTATTGCTTTTTTAGGCTTTTCTATCTTTGTTTTAGTAGGAACTTTAGCTTTCTTAGTTTCTGTAGCTGGTATGTTTTTTTCTGAAGTAATTTTTATATTCTTTTTATCTAGGACAATATATGAAGGAACTTTTTTTCCTTCAAATTCATTTATATATTCTATGGCATCATAGCCTTTATCTTTAAGATAATTTGCAACTGTTTTTTGACCAATTTCATCAGCTTTTAAAACGTCTTTAATTCCTCTAGTTGCATCATAAACTTTTTGACCTAATTCACCAAAATCTTTTTCTGTTTGTTTATATTTAGTGATACCCATTTTATCTATTTCTGTAGCTACTTTTAATGGAGTCCAACCTCCTTGATCTTTCATTTTTAATGGATTCTTAATATTTAATGAGGTCTCTAATATACGACCAGCTTTTCCCTTCTGTTCAGCTTCTTTAGCAAACTCCATAGCAGTATCTTCTGATGATGAAAAATGGAATCCTAATTCTTTAGTATCTCCAAATTCTTTAAATTCAGTTTGTGTTCCATGATATGCTTTGATTGGTTTAGTAGGTTTGATTGGTTTAATAGGTTCTACTTGCTTATTAAATTGTTCTAAAACAAATTTCATGTCTCCAGACGAAAGATCTCTTTTTAAAACATTAACAACTGATTTTTTTATCTCTTCTGGTGTATATTTTTCTTGTTGTAAAAACTTAAATGCTTCTTTAACTAAATTGATCTCTTTTGGAGTATCATGTGATATAAGCGAATTGCGAATCTCAGTTATTACTCCATTAAGTTTATTCTCTCTACCCTCATTACCATAAAATGCAGATTTAAATTCTAAAATGTCTCTTTTCCAATCTTTTAAAGAATCAATAACATGTAACTTATCAATTGCATTTTCATCAACTTTATTTAAATTAGAAAACTCTTTTTTATATTTTTTCCAAAATTCTTGCTGTTTTGCAAAACTTCTATTTTTATATTCTTTTTCATAAATTTCTTTACTTATATATTTTGTTAATAATTTTTCTTCTTCTTTCTGATATTTTGTTATTAGTGGTTCAACTTTCTCTTCAGATACATAAATAGTTCCTTTTGGCTTAGAAATTTCAACCTTAGGTTTAACAACTGGTTTAATCTCTTCTGGGACTACTGCTTTAGCCTTAGGTGTTTCTTTTACTGGTGATGTTTTAATGTCTTCAGCAGCCTTTACAATCGTTTCTTCCCATACTTGCTTTGACTCATTGAATGATTGTAGTAACGTTTCTTTTGTAGGCGCTGTCTTGAATTTGCTTTTCCAGTTTTCCTTAAAGTTTTCCCATAAAAATTTCTCTACTTCTCTTTTTGGTTTACCAGATGATTCTGATAGATAATTGATTGCTTGCTTAGTATTTACTGCTGCATTAACTAATTCCGCTCCTAACTCCGTTGCTCCAAATATCAACATGTCCTTACTTACTTCTTTGATATCAATGTCTCTTTTATCAAAATATTGCTTTAATCCAGATTCTACTCCTCCAAATGACATCCATCCAAATAATCGTGAAACAAATGGTAAATCTTTTACTAAACTTCCGACTTTACTATATAGAATAGAATTACCAATTACTTCTTTTCCCATAAATCTAATAGCTTTTTCAGGATCTGATTTAGCTTTTTTTAGATTAACAAGACCAAAAGTTAGTTTTTCTGCTGTACCTGCTGCTAATTGTGGTAAAGTTTCTGGAGGAGGTAAAGATTGAGCTTGATATGATAATGCTTGTCCAAACTTCTTCCAAAATGGCTCTTTTTTTTCTATTGGTTGAGTAATAGATTCTTGTATAGTTTCTGCTTCTTTGTCCTTAAAGAAATTAGATTGAGTAGACTCGGTATCTTTAAAGAAATTAGGAGTAGATGCTTCTGTATCTTTAAAAAAGTTTGGAGTACTCATTCACTAAATTCCTTCATCATAATTTTATTTACTTTTGATTGATCATTTTTATACTTTTTCAACAACTCTTTACGTCTTTTTATATGTTTAGGATTCTTATAATCAAATTTAGGCTTGTCTTCTTTAAGTTTTAAACCCTCTAAATTAACTGTTTCATCTCTTGCTTTTCTTAAAGCTTTCCTTCTTTTCTCAAGGCGTTCAAATTCTGTGTTATCGTTTCCACCTATTAAATTCTCTATATCTTTTGTTGTTTCTTTTATCAATGCATTGTAGTTTTTTGCTTTACTATCTCTTTCTAGTCTTGCTTGCTGTCCATACTTAAAAGGTATTGTATTTGAGATACTCTTTGTTATTTGTTCTTTAACCTTAATTGGTAAATCTGATCTATAGACATCTGCAATCATTTTATGAGGGCCACTATCAGGATTGTTTAGCTCTATTTGATCAGCTATTTGTACCATTGCTTCTTGAGTTTTAGCTTGATCTATTTGACTTAATTTCTGTTGCATAACCTGTAATGCTTCTTGTCTATTTTCAGGAGAAACTCTTTGAAGGATAGCACTCATAGCTTGTTGCTTTTCTTGGGGAGATGTTAATTTATCAACTTCAGATAGAATTTGATCCATTCCTCCAAGTTCAGAACCTCTAGTTATTGCTCCTCCAATATTACCGCCAATCTGACGTCCCATTTCAAATGCTGATGGTGTACTCATTAGTTTCTCCTTATCTTTATGTTTTTGGTTTAGGATCAAAGTAATTTCTAGCAAAATTTCCTGTAGCTGTAGCAAATTGTGGTGATGTTAAATATCCTGCAAAACCTTCTCTTCCTGATTCCCATAATGATTTCTGCTTTTGAGGACCGGGTCCCATACTCATTATATTTTGTATAGCTCCAAACTTATTTTGCTGAGCTTGCTGTTGTTGTTGAGCATATTTCTGATTAAGCATTTGATCCATATCTACACCTGCTCTAGCTAAAGAATCTTCCATACCTGTTCCTCTCTGCTGTCCTGCTGCAATATATTGCTGTTGGATCTGTGGCGCTATCTGATTCTTGAATTGAGCCATTGCAGGGTCTCTAAAGCCCTTATTAAAGGATTCTTCATTTACATTGAATAAATCAGAATAAGGTCCGTCTCCTTTCAATGATGCCAATAATTGATCAACTAATTCTTTCTGTTGATTTTGCATATCAGTTGGTTTTGGTCTACTAGACATTAAACCACCTGCAATTGAACCTAAGCCTCCTCCAACTAATGAACCAATTGGTCCAAAGATAGAACCTACAGCAGCTCCTGCTGCTGGTGCGTATTCTGACGCTTTATTTAAGATATCGTCCATTGCCATGGTAACTTCTCCTTATTAAATTGTTTCCCAATTAACAACTGTTGCGCTGGTATGTTGGGTAAGTATTTCTACTTTGTTTGTATCAGTATTAATATTTATAGACCCATCAGATAATGCTATGTCGCTTGCTAAACCATCAGTTTTTCTTTGATAGATGTCTGCTTTTTGATTAACAGCTACAGATAATTCTCTATATAAGTCCTGGATTATATTTAACAACTCTGGAATAGAAAGTTTCTCTGTTGTTCCTAAATTTAATGATTCTGGTATTTTAGCCATTTAATTGTTATCTAATGATCCTCTTTTAGCATATATTCTTATAGAAGTTATTATAGTTCTATTGTCAGTACTTTCACTCTTCATTCGTAATGTTAAGAAATTCATTTCTTGATTAATGGAAATATTAATCCATTTTCTTTTCTTTGTAGATTCTGTATCTGGATCTAATAGAACAGTTTTTATATAATGATATTCTTCATCCATATTAAGATCTACTGTAACTGGTGTTGAATTAGATTCTAAAAGAAAATCTATGTGAGAGATATAACATTTTCTACCTTCAGATCGATATGGATTAAAAGGAACTAATGAAGCACTAAATTCTAATACTTTTGCTATCGACCCTGTATCATCTGTATGTGCTGTAAAATCTGTTGAATCAACCGATAAGGTAACCGTTGTTGTCGTCGCAGATTCAATTGTATAGGAATCATAATCTTTATTGTTAAGTTCAACCATTCCTTCAACATTCTGAATTACAATCTTATCACCAGCTTTAAAACTATTTTCTGGTATCGATAAAACACATGGATCTGCTTGAGTTATTCTTGTAATCGTACTAAAATAGTCTCCAAGATCTGTATTCAATTGATAAACAAAACCATCATCATCACCAGCTAAAGTTTTTTGAGTAGACTTTCCTATTCCAATTTCGCCCCAGATATCAGTTGTAGTATCCATTCTATCCCAAGAAGGATTTTCTCCTGTTGCAGACATCTTAATGTCTCCCATTATAACATCTATACCATCAAAACCTTGTCCATACACACTAAATCTCTGATAGTTAATAGCCCATGTACTCTCTTCATAATTACAAACTAAAACTTTATCTTGAGTTTTATCATCTGGATCAGAATCTAGACTTTTATAAGACATGAAATACTGACCTGTTTCTCTTTCAAAGCCGCTATAACATAACTCAAAGTTTTTAGGATCTATCTCTTTTGCAGTAAAATCTCTCAGTTTTTCATCTATTTTTAAAGACTGTCTTCCATCTGTAATTAACATTCCAGTTCTTCCACTAGAAATTAAAGAATTGTTCCAAGTTACACTAGAAAATGAAGCATCTGTACCTAAAATTGATGGAATCTTTCTTACTAAATAAGGATTAAAAACATCTCTTGTCTTTTCTAATGTCCAAGTTGATCTTTCAAATGGCATAATTATTAAGTTTCCTAGAATAGATGCACCTTTCATTGATTCATATGTATCAGCTTCTAATAAACCAGCTCCTGAAATATTAAAATTATCTCCATTTCCATCTTTATTCCTAATTCCTGAATAAAGAACTCCTTGATGATAAGTACCAGAGTCTAATTCTGGTTCAAAAAAGTTAAGTCTTTCACCAAACCAAATTACTTTTGTAGCCTTTTTAAATTCTCCTAAAGCTATTGAAGGTCTAACATAATCAGGATTATCTAATGCATTATTATTGTTAAATATTTTTACTTTAGTCCCATTGTAGAAATAAACTGCATCCATTCCTTTGCCAGTAAAGACAAACCTAGACTCACCATCTTTAGTTAAATATGTAGTTCCAGATACATATTCATGATTACTAGTGATGTTAAAATTTCCAATAGCTACTGAGCTATCGAATGGAACTCTTGTAAAGACTCCTGCATTGTAAGCATATAAATACTTTCTTGTAATAACTAGTAATTGACTAACAGTTTGTCCAGGAACTATATTTTCAAAGATACCCATAACTCTAGTTCCATCTGCAGAAGGCGCTGCTTGATCAAGTCTATTCCCAAATCTAGAAAAACCGAACCTAGACTGCAATTCTTGACGATAGATATATCCGTTCTCTATATTTTCAAAGGCATCTATAGGAGATAAAAAGTTGACTCCAGATCTATCAACTCCAGTCTTAAATCCTGTTATTTCATAAACGTCCATTTATCCTCCAAAACATACAAACCATACTTGCAACGGTTCTAATAATGTTCCATCAGTTGCTACAGTATGGAATGAAAATTCAGTAGTCTTTTTTTTATCTCCTACTGCTAATGCAGAATCAGGTACAAAAAATATATTATGATTAGGCGCAAGTACTTTTCTCATAGCACCTCCAAGTATTATATAATTAATAGATGGCATTGGAAAAGCAGCTTCGAATTCAATCTTAAACTTACCATCTGCAGTATAAGTCACGCCTCCAACTGCTTTTATATTATGCTTATAGACTACTGTAGGAACACCTGCTGCCATATCAATAACACCACAAGCTTTTATTCCTAAAAGTTGCATTATAGACCCAGCATTCCTTGCATATGGTTCAGTAGTTGGAGCTACAGCAGATTCAGCAGCTGTCTTTAATCTAGCAAAATATGCTAAATCTATGCCTGCAGCTAAAGTAGGGCTGGCTGGAGTTGCTGCTATTCCATCTGTATATTTAGGCATCATTGCAAATTGATGATGTCCACTTAATCCTGCTTCATTCCAATGATGATCTATTTTCATTGTGGTATTTATATATGCACTATTTGCCTTCATTATAGGTGTATTTACACTTACTGATTTAGTTTCATCAGGGGATATTGTTGTCCAACCCATTTTATTCCTCTTCTTTTTATTCTATTTTATGAATATTTGAATCTGTTAATATTTCATGTAAATTATCTAATAAAAGATCCACGTTAATTTTAGAGAAAATTGCATCCTCTTCTTCTTCTTCGTCTTTTTGATAAACATAACCTTTTCTAAGATTTCTACAGACATTATCTAATTCTGTTAGAGCTAAATACATTTCTGTAGAATTCTGATATATTTTAAGATCTTTTTTATCATCGTTATCTTCTGAATCATCTAAATTAAATTCAAAGACTACTTTCATATTAAAACCTCGGTATGCAACGACTTAACTTTGCTTGGTTATGTGTTCTTGCTAATAGCAACTTCCTTTCATGAGCGAAACTATTATTTAATTTAGTTAGATCCTCAATCTCATACCTAAAATCTCTAGCGTAGTCAACTGCTGCACCATATGCTAAATATCTCATCCAATAATCGAAAGGCAATAATTCTTTCTTAGCTGAAAAGGCTTCATTAATCTTATATCCATAAATATAAACTGTATAAGTATCATCTGGAATTGTTCTAAATACGAATTCATTCCCATAAAAAAGCATATCTGTTGGGAACCCAGCTGTAAGAAGAGCTTTATTATTAACACCCCATCTAGAATAAAACTCTCCAGGATCTTGGTAGATGTTAAGTCTACTCCAAGTCGTTGAAGAATCAACAGGATCTGTTAATGATATATAAGCTTCACTTGCTATATTGATGAATTGACTATCGGCATCGACCTCATTAAAGGTATAAACTCCATCAGTATCTGTTGCATAAATATAAAATTCTAAGGTTCCAAATTGCTCAAATAATTTGACATCACTAGCCATTGATAATTCAGCAAAATTAGAGATGTAACTTAACATTGTTGCATCATCAGAATCTTCATCATTTATATTACGTCGCCCTAGGGCTAAACGCATTAGTTTCATACAATCATCAACTGTCTGTTCCATTGTTAGTCCTCATATATTGTTCTTAAGGCAAATCTAGGGTCCATAGAAGCAACTCTAGTCTCTCTTGAGCCATCAGCATTATCAAACCATTTCCAATTTGGAGTTCCTTTACTTGCTAGATATGCAACAACACATCTAGGTAAATCATAGGTTTTGCCGGGAATTAAAGTTTGCTTATAATCTATTAAGTCATTTGATAACATAACTGGAAGAGCATTGGTAGGTTGATCATTTCTGCTAAATACAATCTTTTCAGTAGGATGTAATTCAACAGGACATGGTTTAATCGCATATCGTCTTATTTTCAATTGCTTATTCAATCTTCTAGCTTCTTTATTATATCTGATATATTCAGTTAAACTAGTTAAAGGCATTTTATCTATTGATAATGCTTCCTTTTTAGGAGCTTCTTTTATTATGTCTTCTATTTTAGCGGGCTGATCTAAATATTTGCTTTTAGCCATCTTTATTCCTTTTGTTATGCTTCATAAATAAATGTTTTTTCAATCAAATAAACATTTCCACCAGATACATATGCTGTATAATTAGTTGTATCTATGTAGTCATGAGTGATTGGGTCTTGTATTTTAAATTTATCTGTATCTGTTACGATGATACGAAATCGTTTACCGTCTAATGGTTCTACTGGCATAGGATGTAAAATCCATCCGTTTAGATTCATCAACCTAACATAATCATATGTGCTAAAGTCATGATCTGTTGAAGTCGTTACCTCACATTGATCACTTAAACTTATTGCTGATATATCAAATCTATGTTCTTCTTGCCCTGTAGCCATTTTTATACTCTTGTTTGAGTTAAAATAAAGGGGCGGAAGTTCTAGACTTCTCCCTACCAAGCATCCTAAAAGGCTACTATGGATTCCCTTCTTAT
>Ga0075122_10002533_pt1 | contig 11977 bp, 7 predicted proteins | sample AntAceMetag02UKB_FD_69790 | JGI IMG/M metagenome (GOLD analysis project Ga0075122, IMG submission 69790) | Saline lake microbial communities from Ace Lake, Antarctica - Antarctic Ace Lake Metagenome 02UKB | ecosystem: Environmental > Aquatic > Non-marine Saline and Alkaline > Saline | place... | reverse complement strand
GAAAACTCCACCTCCAAGTTGCACAGGAGATACTTGTTCATCAAATCAAACATGTTCTAATTGGATTGATCAGTCAAATCTTTGCTGTTCTGTAGTTTGTAAAGACAGTGGTAACAGAGGAGGAGATAAACCAATCAGTGAGGCTTTAGCTAATTTAAATGGTGATGACAAAATAGATATTCAAGATTTTGGCATCCTATTATCCAACTGGCACAAACAAGGAGATAAGATAATAAATAAAAAGGCAGACATAGAAAAAGATGATATTGTGGATATCATAGATTTAACTAGACTATTATCTTGTTGGGGAACACCAACAATGTCTGAAAGTCCTAAATGTTGGGGAGAGGAAGTATGGGAAGAAGGTTTAGGAGCTTTTCCTGGAGCACAAGGATTTGGTACAGAAGAGACTATTGGAGGTAGAGGAGGCCAAGTAATTGAGGTTACTAATTTGGACGATAGTGGTTCAGGTAGTTTACGTGAAGCAGTTGAAACAAAAGGCCCGAGAATTGTTGTTTTTAAAGTAGGTGGAACAATTGAATTAGAATCTGGACTAGAAATTACAGAACCATATCTTACTATTGCAGGGCAAACAGCTCCTGGTGATGGTATTACTATAAAAGCAATGAAAGAAACTGCTGTTACAGATACACATGATGTAATAATTCGATATATTAGATTTAGAGGGGTAGAAATAGATAATCAAGATTGTCTAAATGTTGTTAGATCGCATAATGTAGTAATTGATCATAATTCATTAAGTTGGTGTACAGATGAAACTTTAAGTGTTGTTGCTCAATCATATAATGTAACCTTGCAGTGGAATATTATTTCAGAACCATTAGGTGGTTATTCTGGCAAAGGAACTTTGGTTAGTTCTGGGTCACATAATGTATCAGTTCACCATAATCTTTATGCACACAGTAGTCAAAGAAATGCTAAAATGAAAGGTAGTGATGATCCTTATTCGTTAGAAGGTAATATCCCATATTTTGATTATGTAAATAATGTTGTATATAACTGGAGTGGTTATGCCCATTCAGTTGCTGGAAGCGGAAAAGGAAATGTTGTTGCTAACTATTTTAAACCGGGTCCAAACACACATACATATCCCAGAAGAAGAGAAGTTATTCGTCAGCAATATGAGGAGGGACGTTTATTGTATGTAAAAAATAATATTGGGCCATCTTGTCCTGAAGGCTGTGAGAATGATTGGGAAGGTGGAACATTTACTTGGGATGGAAAGGAATATACTGGTGGAATGGTTAGTGATATTAGTGGGGATATAACTCCTACTATTACACGAACTGATACTCCTTTACCAACTCCAAAAGTACAAACATATTCAGCTGAGAGAGCTTATACTAAAGTTTTAGAAAAAGCAGGTGTATCTGTTCCAAAAAGAGACTCAGTTGATATTAGGATAATTAATGATGTCAAAAATGGTACAGGTAAGATTATTACTGACATGTCAGAGATAGATGGATGGCCTACTTTAAGCTCAGGAACTCCTTATACTGATACAGACCATGATGGTATGGCAGACAGTTGGGAAGATTCTAATGGTTTTGATAAAAATGATCCATCTGATGGACCATTAGATAAAGATGGTGATGGATATACTAATGTAGAAGAATATTTAAATAGTTTAGTGAATTAATTGGATTTGACAAAATTATTTGCTAAATATATAATTAAATCATAATTCAGTTAATATACAAAAATGCTAAATAAATGAATTGGAATAGTTTCTACAATATAATTAAAAATCAACATCCAGCGCTTACTTTGGAAGATTTTAAGATTCTTACACATAATAAAGTATCAAATATACAATTATCAAGATGGGTAACAAAAAAATTACTTGTTAAGTTTCGTCGTAATGTGTATGTTTTGCCAGAAAATATTAATATTAATTCTTTTGTTATGGCTAATAAGGCATTTGAACCATCTTATATTTCACTGGAATCAGCTTTATTTTATTATGGTTTAATTCCTGATATTGTGGTAGCTGTAACTTCTGTAACAGCTAAAAAAACAAGACGTTTTGAATTTAATAATAAACTGTTTATTTATCAAAAAATAAAAAGTGATTTATTTTTGGGTTACCAAGAAATAAAAGATGTTAATTGGAGTTTTTTAATTGCTTTACCTGAAAAAGCAGTTCTTGACTATTTTTATTTGCATCAAGGTGAATTAAATGATCAAGATGCTTGGGAAGAATTAAGAATAAATCATGAAATGTATGTTAAACAAATTAAAAAAAATAAATTATTCAAATTATGTAAATTTTTTAATAACCCCAAATTAACAAAATTAATAAAAGAATTTGATGAATATATAAGAAAAGAATATGCTTCTATTTGAACAAATTTTAAATTCTGCTAAAAGGTATAATTTATCAGCTAATAATCCTGAAATGATTTTAGTGCAGTATTTGCAATGCGAAATATTAGATTCTTTGTATAAGCTTGCGCCTAATCTGCATTTTATTGGAGGAACATGCTTGTGTATACTTCACGGCTTGCCTCGTTTTTCAGAAGATCTTGATTTTGATAATTTTGATCTTAAAAAGAATGATTTTGAAATAATTATTAAAAAGTTAGATTATGATTTAAAATTAAAAGGATTTGATGTAGATTTTAGAACAGCGTTTAAAGGAGCTTATCATTGTTATTTTAAATTCAATAAGCTACTTTATGATAATAAATTGTCACCATATAAAAATCAAAAGATTTTGATTCGGCTTGATACTACTAGACAAAAAATTAAAGTTAAAAAGGAAATAAAGATGTTGAAACGTTTTGGTGTTACTAGGGAAATTTTGTCAAACCCAGTTGAGACAATTATGTCTCAAAAGATTATGGCATTGCTTGAACGCAAAAGAGCTAAAGGTAGGGATTTTTTTGATTTTTTATGGTTGCAAAGTTTAACTAGCCCTGATTTTTCATATTTAAAATCTTTTGCAAATATTAAAAATGAAAATGAATTAAATAAAGCAATAGAAAAAAGAATAAATAAGCTAGATTTTAAAAAATTAGCTAGAGATGTGGAAAAATTTTTGTTTAATAGAAAAGATATTGAAAAAGTAGTTAATTTTAAAAAATATTTTAAATATATTATGAAAGATAAGATTTAAGTAGGTTATATAAAAATATAATTTTCTTAAATATATAAATATACATACATGCTCAAACAACTAATAAACAAAAAAAATATACCATATATAACAATACCAATAACCTTGGTAGCGTTTCTAGTATTATCAATGAGTATATTAAACTATTCAGGTATAACTAATGTATTATCTGACCAAGTTTATGTGTATATCAACCAGGATATTGAGACGGGAGTGGTGGCTGGTGTTACAACTCAATGGAGAAGTAAGTTTGATGCTCCTTATCCACGACTTGGACAGCTATATTTTTATTCAGGTGGAAAAGCAGACGCAGATTTATGGAAGAATTTTGGTATGGTGGCTATTCGTAATTATTCTAAAGTTAAAGAAAGTCATGGAAAAAGAATTAAATATAAAAATCCAAATATAATATTGTTAGCTGCAACTGATGATTTAAGATCAAGTCAGCTTAAGAGTTCTTTGGGCAAAAGCCTTCCAGATGATTGGATTGTGCATCGTCCTAATGGAGATGAATATATTATTTGGGGCAGTCCGTTATCTAATATTACAGAAATTTGTCCAGATGCAAATTTTGAAGGAAAAACTTGGAAGTTTAATGAGTTTTATGCAGATTTAATGGTTGAAAAAATGGGAAGCGTATATGACGGAGTTTTTGTTGATGGTTGGATAACAAGCCAATTAGGAGGAGAAATAGATTTTAATAATGATAAACAAGCAGATTCATTAAATTTATGGCGTGAAGGCAGTAAGAAATTTGTAGCTAATTTTAGACAAATAGCTGGGCCAAACGTTCCAATTATCGGTCATGAAGATTCAAGTAATGATTTTTTTAATGGCAATGGTTTTGAATTTTGGTCTCAAGTTGATAGTCCAGTAGGTGGTCATGCGGCGAATTTAGGTAGAGCAATAAATTTAAATTCAAAAGCTATTAAACCTGTAATTTTATTTTGCAACAGCGGAGCGGGTGGTAAAAAAGGAAGAGATTATCCACAATATGGCTATGATAAATTAAGCGGATCTGCGTGGAGAGCTGATTTTACTTCAGCTCAAATGGTGGGCTGCTTTGTGGGTCATGATTGGGGTGGTGATTATGCTCATCTTTATCCTGTAATGCATGATGAATATGAAGGTGATTTGGGTTATCCAATTAGCCCAACTGAAAATAGTTATAAAACAATTAAAGGTTTATTAGTTAGATATTTTGATAATGGTGTAATAATTTCAAATATTTCAGGTGGTAGTAAAAACATTTGTGCAGGTGATTTAGATGGTAGATCATATTATAGATTTTTAGGTAACCAAGAACCATCTTTTAATAACGGGAAACAGTTTGGTTGCGTAAACTTTGCGTCAATGGATGGAATTATGATGTTTACAGATCAGATAGTTTTAATTAATCCAATTATTATTGATAATATGGAATATAATGTGACTAGTGTTAATCAGGATCCAGTTAAATATACTGGTGGTTGGCTTGATGCCAAGCAAGCTGGTCAATTAGGTGATGATTATTATTTCTTTAATGGTTATCAACCTCGTCATTCTGGTTTTTCTTTTTCTGCTCCAGGTGCAGGTGAGAATATAGCAGAGTATAAGCCAGAAATATTTATTCCAGGAGAATATGAAATATTTGAGTGGCATGGAAGTATAACTGGAAAAACAATGGCTTCAAATGTGCCGTATGAAGTAAATATCAGTGGAACTGTTGCTGAAAGTGGAACTATAAACCAACAAGATAATCAAGGTGGTTGGAATAGTTTAGGAACATTTGATGTACAAGAAAAAGAAGAATTATCTGTCAAAATTACAAACAATGCAAATGGTTATATAACTTCTGATGCTATTAAATTTGTTAATCTCGCTAGTTTTATTAAAGAATATGATGGTCCTCCGCCAGATGAACCAGAAATACCAAAAGTATTAAAAGCAGATTTTAATTGTGATGGAAAAATAAATATCCAAGATTTTGGTATTATGCTTTCTGCCTGGCATAAATCACACGATGAGGTTGTAGGATATAAAAATAAAGATTGTTCTGCGGCTAGATCAATTGATATTGCTGAGGATAAATTTGAAAAAGTAGATTTTATTGATTTATCTAAAGTATTATCATGTTGGGGAACACCATTAGAAAAAGAAAGCCCAGAATGTTGGATGGAAGACCCAATAACTATGATTAATTAATATATTTTTTATTATATTGATATAACACAAAAAGCCTAGTTTCCTAGGCTTTTTTATATTTTTCTAGATCTGTTTTAAATAGATGCAAATATTAACATTAAAATTAAGAATAAACTTAATGGTACAATTACTCTCCAATAATTTTCTAGTAATAAACCCATAAAGTATGTTGCTAAAGTGAATATATATAGTCCAATAGCTATAATCCACATCCACCAAGTCCAAGCACCAATAAATACTAGAATGATAACTGGCATTATTGCTAATAATATACCAAATAACCAACCAAGTTTCTTTGTATTATATTTATTTAAATAATTTATAATTAGAAGTAATAAAAAGTCTACCATTAGAATTAATATTATTAACCAAGGTGTACATTTACACCAAAAGATTAAGATAAGAGTTACAATAGCAACACATACAGTTGTTAATATCCATCCTAGAATAGGGGATATTTTTTTATCTTTTGGTTTTTCTAATTGTGAATTATCTGTTGAGTTTTGTTGTTCCATATATTTAATATTAATATATATTTATTCTTCATCTCTTAACATAAAATAGTAGGCGAAGTTTACACCTGCTAAGAATAAGATAACAAGTAACCAGTGCCACCATGTGCATTCTGAGCAACCTTGTCCTCCATTTTTAATTTCATATACTTGATCGCCTTTAACCTCTGGTACAAATTCATCTTTTGGTTCTGTTTGTGGTTCTTCTCCTTCACCTGTACCAGCTACAGAGCCTTCACCAGAGCCTGTAGGAGGACTTGTTGGTGTTTCTGGGGCTACTACTTCCTCTTCTGGTCCACCTCCAGTACCACCAACAAATATGATATTTTCTGTCATTATATCAGCAGTAGTTGTTTGATCAAAGACTACATTTACATCTGTAATAGCTTCACCTTCAGACAATGTTCGTATAATAATCTTTACTAGAAAGCCATCATTAATAGTTAATGCTGGCACATCCCAAGTAGCTAAACCTGTTGTTGCTTCGATTGAGTTCCAAGCAGGTTCAGCACTTACAAATTCAAGTTTATCTTCAGGTAAATCAATTTTTAATACACCATTACTCAAAATGATATTACCTGAGTTAGAGACGACGATTGTTTCATAATATTGTTCATCTAAATATTTATCAAATGGATAAATTAATTCTAATGTAGCTTCTGGACGTTGGGTAAAACCTCCGCCACCACCAGATGAATCCTTCTTTAAACTACATGAGTCAGTACAAGAATATCCACTTGATACACCATCACTGTCATCACATTCTTCTTCGTTGTTTTTTATTCCATCACCACAATATTCTTCACTTCCACCAGAACCACCTTCGTAATAGTTAACAAAGTATGTTGAAGTGGCTGTGCCACTTAACAATGTAAATGATGTTGAAGTAGGGTATATGTTTAACCAATTATTTTGTAATTCTTCTGTTACTGTATAATCTCCAGGGATTAAATCTGTAAATTCAAAGTATCCTAGGCTGTCTGTAGTAATTGTCGTGGTTGGTGTTGAAGTAGAGTTTGAATCAAATAAATTAATTACCCAATCTCCTAAAGGAATCCAATCATCAGTTGTTGTAGCTATTCCATCTTCATCTTCATATTTATATCCACTAATAGTTGAATATTCTGTGTTGTAGAAATCAATTTGTGTTTGTTGTCCTGCTACTACACTAAATGTATGATATTGAACACTGTTATTAAGTAGATACCAACTATTTTGTACTATTTCATTCACCCTATAATCACCAGGTATTAATTCTTCAAATGTTATACAACCATCCACTGTTGTTGTGGCTGTTGAAGTAGCTGAACCATCAAATATTTCAAAATACCAATCAGCTACAGCTGTTTGATCATTACTACTTTCTAAATTTCCATCTTCGTCTTCATATTTACATAATTTAAGAGAACCTGGATTTGCTATATCTTCTTTACAAACATTAGTTGCTCCTGGTGTTCCAAAGTCATCTGTATTACTAGTATCTAGATTTGTTTGTGTTCCTGCATCACACCAATTAGCTTCTAATGTTCCATCTCCAGGAGTAGATTTACGTGACATTGATCGGTTATAGAAACCATCTTCTTTTAATACACCAGCTAATGGACTACCACTACCATCATCAGCTGTATCTATAATTGTATCATTACATATTAGTTTATATTGTACGTTACTGTTATTTAAGACAACTGAACTATTTATTAGATCTGGATCTATATCTATAACTGACATATCTTTATTCCAATGTGATATCACAAAATATCCATTTGATGATATAGATTGACTAGATAAGTCTGCTATCATATCAGATCCATTCTTTGTAATTTTACAAGCAGATAAATCAATTGTATTTTCTGTTATATTACGTAATTCTAACCATTCATCTGCTGTAGAAGTAGCTGAGCCTGGCCACATTATCTCATTAATAATTACTTCGCTTTGACAGATTGCAGAACAACCATCTCCGTTATTTATATTATTATCATCACATTGTTCACCATCATCTAAAGTTCCGTTACCACATGCACCTAAATATGTATTACTAAAATCTTTATCGATATGTGAGTCATTTACTGTGGTAACAGTATAGTAGGTTGGTTCAGTAGGGAATACTTGTTGCCAACCTGTTTGTTGAACTTCTTTTATAACATATGTTCCATTGCATAAGTTGTTAAAATAGTAAGCACCATTTTGATCTGTTATTTCTGAAGCTACTGGAGTTATTAAATCTTGAGAGTCAAAAAGTTGAATTGTCCAATCTGATAACTTATTCTGGCCTTGATATTTAGAACCAGAGATTGATGAGTCGCAAACAGGGCCACCATTACAAGAATCATTTTGTGATCCAGGTGTTCCTAAATCTCCATCACCGAATGGTGATGATGATTCACACCAATTTGAACCCACATTATTATCTACATTTGGATTAGATAAAATCATTGATTTTCCGTTTGGGTCTGGGAAATTTGGTCCGCCGTCATATTCTACTCTATCAATTTCAGTTTGATTACAAGTTAGGATTAATTCATCATCTGAATTTCTTAAATTAAAATTAGAGTATTTATAATCAACATTTAGACCACCATTTTGATTTTTGTCGTCGCCTACAGCTAGAACTATATAATTAGTAGGTAATATAGTTAGAGAATTGTTAATTGTGAATGATTCACTTCCGTCATCACTAATTATACATTCGTTAAGGTCAATTGATGAATTTGTTGTATTATATAATTCAAACCATTCACCATCAGAATCCCAAACTGCATCTGGGTTTTGTATTATTTCATTAATAACTATATCTCCAGGTTGAATTTCTTCGCCATTTGTTTCGTTGTTATCTGATGAATCATTGCAACCCGGATCGTCTGAATAATCAATTTGTTGATCGTCATCATTATCAACCCCATCGTTACATTGAGGATTTAATGTACATTGGCTAGAGCAAATCGTATGATCTCCATTACTTGGACCATTATCACAAGTCTCTCCAGGATCTAAATTTTCATCTCCACATATTGGATCTGGTATTTCATTTTTACAAATTGAGGAACATCCATCTCCATCATCTAGGTTTCCATCATCACATTGTTCATTAGAATCTAGTATCTCATTTCCACAAGCAGGGAAGTAGTTAGCAAAATGTATATCTTCTACATCGTTGTGATTTAAAATTTCAACTGTATGTGTTCCTAGAGGAGGATATGTTTGAACCCATCCTGGTTGAACTGTTTCAGACACAGTATATGTATGATCAGAGAGACCGGCAAAAGCATAGCAGCCATCAGCAACTGTTTGGGTAGTAGTCGCACTTCCATTGTTTAAATTAACTATCCAACCATTTACTGTTGGTTCACCTTGGTCAATTGTTTCATTATTATTTAAATCATTATATTTACAGCCTGAAATAGAGCCATATTGGCATATTTCATATGCAATATCATTATATATATCAGATAAATCAGTTCCATTAGGTGCATGATGGTAGTTTGCATTTGTATCTGAAGCAATCTGTTGTAGCATTGTTTCATTAATATCACCATTATTACCTAAACCTACTGTAAATATTTTATAGTTTTTACCTGCGGCTAAAACTGCTTCATCAATTGCGTATTGTACATCTTGTGAATTTTCATTAAAACCGTCTCCGTTTGGTTGATTTGCTTTTCCATCAGTTAATAGAATCATAGCTTTAACGGCTTGACCGTTTTGGTGTTGATCTAATTCTTGGGTGGCAAAATTAATAGCCTCTCCAACATTTGTTGAACCGTCAGTTGTTAAATTGTTCACAGCTGTTTGGGTGTTACTATGATTATCATCTAATCCTTTAACTAAAGTTGCGTTATCACTAAAAGAGACTAAGCTGGATTGATCATTTGAACCCAAGTTATTTAAAAATGAAGTAGCTGCATCTTTGGCTGAATTTATCTTACTTTGACTGGCAGGTGTGTAGGTTAATGGAAAATGTTGAAAATTTGGATTTGATTCATCAAATGAATTTCTGGTGTTTTGACACCAATCTTCAGAAACATTATATTTTTTATTTAAAAACCAAGTAGAACCACTACCATAAGGTTTCATCTCAGACCATTCACATTTACTTGGCATTTCACCTTCTGCCATACTGCCAGAAATATCTGTTATTAAAATTATATCAACAGCAACTTGACACATGTCTTCGGCATGAAGTTGTGCATATGGTGCATTAAAAAAAGCGCTTAGAAGTGGTGCGTTAAAGACCAACACAAAAGCGCTTAAATATATGACGAGTTTTAAGTAAGTTTCTCTAGAAGTTTTAAACATAATTTTATTGTTATAGACTATTTTTTATTCGGAATTTTTTACTTAAAGTAATTACTAAAGCAGTTAAAATAATTAGAATAGCAATACCAATAATCCACCAATTAATTTGCCATTTACCAATACTTACACCCTTAACTAAACCCAATAAACCCCTTTTTTGAATTGAAAAGGTGAAACTATCTTCTTCATTTTTTTCACCATTAAGTAAGATCGAAACATCCGCTTTATACCTACCATATTTTTGGCCTATTGTTTGCCATTCAATCAATGTGTCAAAGATTTTGGTTGAAAATGCCCTAACTGGATTCTCATCTTCTGGATAAGGATAAATTGCATTATGGACAACCTTTCCAGTATCAAATTGGGTAACCTTTAATTGTACTTCTGGTTTAATTGAGACATTCCCTTTGTTAGTATAAATACCTTTTACTTTTAATGGTTGATTTTTTGTAATACTGTAGTTTAAAGGAATAATAGATGTTTTGAACTTAATAATTTCTTGATCAGTGACTATAATTGTAACCTCTCTTCCAATTCTTTGGGTTATTTTAACTGTGTTATTTATTTTGTCATTTTCTCCTGGTACATTATATAAAACCACCTCACCTTTATATTCACCATTAGGAGCATCTTCAGGAACCGTGAATTTGGCAACAAGCCTGAAGCTTGATTCAGCAGAAATCACAAATTCTGTAATTGGATTTTCTAAATTTTGGTCATCAATTTTATAAAAGCTTACCCAATCAATAACATCACCTTCTCCTGCTAATCGGTAAGTCCCGTCCTCGCTATCAGAATTATTTAAAATAAGAACACTTGTTGTTTCCTGTCCTCTTAAAACATTTTCTTTAACGATTGGTTGGGTCATTTGTCCAATTCCAAAAGTAATTTGAGGCAATATTAATACTGAAATAGCAAAAATAACAGAAGTACAAATTAAAATTACTTTTTTCATAAAATTTTTAATTTAATTATTAACTTTTCCTATATTTATATCTTAGGTCTTTTTAGAAATTCGTCAACCTCATTGCTGTGTATAAAGTTTGGATAAATACCTTATTATCTGTGGAAAAGCCTAAGACTAAATAAATTTTTAGTCTTAAACCTCTCCAGAGGGCCAAATGGCCCCCCAAAGAATTATATTTCTTGTTAATCAGTACAGAGTTGTGGAACTACTTGGTGTGCAGTCAACCACATACCTCCATTATAAGATGCTTCGTTACCTGGCCATTTTTCATTAACCAAGATAGAAAAATCCATTTCTTCAATTTCGGAAAGATCTAGTTTTTCAAGCAATGGTACAAAATCATTTGAATTTGGTGTAGTACCTTTTACACCAAAAGGACGATAAATTGCCCAATCATTTTCTAAATCACCAATCCTAGCATCAAATTTAACTCTCCAGTTTGAATCATCTTCTAATCTACCTAAACCCATATCATCTTGAGCAATACCAATTTGTATTCTGGTGTTACCAAGATTTTTAATGGTTGGCAAAATTGAATCGTCTGAAGATATTTTAAAGAATTTATTACCATAAATTCTTTTGCCTTGGCCTATTGCTAAATTACCATAATTAACATCAGTATAATCAACAGCAAAACCAACCTGTGGTAGATATTCAAACTGATTACTTAGAATGTTACTACGATCATCGTTTTTATCATAAGCAAACACATCTACAGTATAAAGCCCTGCTGGGTCTTCCCAAGTTATTGTTTTTTCATGACCGCCCCTTGCGTCACGCCCCAATGTTTAGCATTGGGGAAGGATAGCAAGAAATTAGTAATCTTGAGCAAAATGGAGTAGGATTTGATATGTATGAGTATAAGAAAAACAAGTCACG
>Ga0075122_10002529_pt1 | contig 11985 bp, 18 predicted proteins | sample AntAceMetag02UKB_FD_69790 | JGI IMG/M metagenome (GOLD analysis project Ga0075122, IMG submission 69790) | Saline lake microbial communities from Ace Lake, Antarctica - Antarctic Ace Lake Metagenome 02UKB | ecosystem: Environmental > Aquatic > Non-marine Saline and Alkaline > Saline | place... | reverse complement strand
ATTATTTGTTAATAGTGTATTTTTTATATTCATTTTGTCACCCCATTATTTTTTGGTTTGCTAAATTCTCCACAATGTGAACATATAAAAATACCATTTCTTAAAGTTCTTACTGAATCTTTATTACAAAACTCACATGTATATGTTTTATCCATTTGTATCAACTCCTTATGATATATTGGTTTTTTATAGTGTTTATAAGTGTTTTTATAGCATATATGCTTATGTTTCCTATGGAGATTATAACTAAGATTATGGGATAATAAGAGAATAATAAGAATATTCTAAGTTAGATAATCTATATACTACACTACCTACTTTTCATGTGGGGATATAAGCAACGATTATTTATTAGGGGTAATGTATGCCTAAAGGAATAATATAAGTTAATATAGTGGTTAATGGAGCTCAGGATGGATAATAGATGTATATGAGTGAGTACATTCTGGTAATACATAATGAATAATAATAATAAGTAATTATAATTAATAATAAAGAAGAATAAATAAGAATAAATAATAAACAAAAGAATAAGTAATAATAAGTAATTATAATTAACTAATAATTAAGTAATTAGTATATACGAAACAACATCATATGAACAGAAATTCATATGAATAAAAATACATATGTAATATAAATGATTGATTATGTATATACACTACTACATAATTAATAATTATTCCTATACGAATAATATATAATCATGGATTATTCAAGAATAATAAAGAGGGGATAGGGATAATGAATATATATGTACTATACAGACCTGTTATATTCCTCTAATAAGGGGTTATCTCACCTAATAATCATAAACTTTATAAATGATTGTCATATTACTCCTAATAATATGTATAATTTAATATATGCTTGGGGTTTGTATGCATTATATGAAGATGGAGATGATTTAGAATGATAGTACCTTTTGTTGAGCAGTTGCGTAATGATTTGGCTATATTGGATGCTAATGGTAAGTGTGGCACTGATGAGTATGTTGATAAGTTAAAGCAGATTGCTATTGAGGAGATTAGGCTTGATGATTTAAAGAAGGAGGATTGATTGAAATGGTAAAGAAAGTAAAGGCGTTGGCCATAAATAAGAAGAATGTTTTGTCTGAATTGGGTAAAGAGATTGATGCAGAGAATGCAATCAAGCTTAAGGGGTTTGTTAAGGATAAGATGAAACAGATTAAGAAGACTGAAATCTTACTTGATAAGTTAAATAAAGAGCTTGATGACATTCTTAGTGGTAAGAAAACATTTGATGAAGAAGAGATATGGTTTAATGACTAATGGGTGAGATAGTAATATTAAATGGGAAGTGTGCAATATCTACATTTACTAGTACACAATCTTTATTTTTAAAAGATATACAGGTTAAGTCATTAGATGTAGTATCTCCTGTGGAGGTATGTGGTTGTTCAACTTCTGCATCTTCCTATAGTTTATCTAATCCTATGCCTATTGAAATCACGTTAAAATTAACAGCTTCACCACAAAAATCATTAGCATTATCAACTGACCATCCATTGAATGAAAAAGAGATGTTGGCTAGGTTATTTACTACTGATGAGTTATTGAATATATTGAATGTTAAATTAAATAAAGGGAGAAAGAAATAAAATGGTGGGTAGACCTAAGGGTAGTAAAGATTCATATAAGCGTGATTACACTGTGACTCCTGCTGCATATAATCAAAAGACTAGTAACTTGGCTAATATACATGGTAAGAGTTTCATTATTGATAAGGTTATTCAAGATTCCAGTTTAAGTGACCAGGAGAAAGAGATGTTAAGGGAGGAGCGGTTATCTTTGTGGCGTAAGCTTAGTAGCCCTGTTCTTCTTTTAACAGACAAGTATGCTGAGTTGGATACTTTGATTAAGTTGAAGCAGGCTGAGGGTGAATATTTGGGTAAAGAGGTTTTAATGGCTAGTAAGATACTTCTTGATATAGCTAAAGAGGTTAATCGTTTAACTCAGGTCAGTGCTGACAAGAAATTGGATGTATATAGTAAGACTTGGGGTGGTGGTGATGATATAGTTATTGATGTAGGGGCAAATGGAACAGATGATAATGAAGACAAATCAATGTGATTGTTATGAGTGGTATGCTACTCCTTTTGAGCAGTTACATCATAATGTTAATATGTTTAAGATAGGTGAGAAACAATGAATATAAGGGATAATTTAACTGATGAAGTAATAGAGCTAGTAGACAAATATAAAAAGGTAGCAATCTTAATGCCTACATATAAGGTAATGAGTACTAAGTGTGTTACTGATTTCTGTATCTTTTGTAGTAGACTGTACCAATTCGGTTTCCAACCTTCATTCTTCTTCTTGGACCAGACCAATGTAGTTATTGCAAGGAACAGTTTGGTCAAGCATTACCTTGAAGCTGCAGAGAAAACAGATGAACCTTACAGTGCAGTATTATGGATAGACAGTGACCAGACATATACATTTAAACATTTCCTAGATTTACTTGCTAACTTTGATAGGAAAGACATGGACATATTAAGTGGCCGATACATAACAAGGGATATGTTTAAACCTAAGGTATGTGGGTTCATAGAAGTAAGAGGAGATTATAATAATCCTTTATTTAAAAATACCAGTGTAGATGATACTGGTATAGTAGAAGTTGATGGTATAGGTTTTGGATTCGTTATGATGAAACCTATAGTATTGGAAGATATGTATGATATATATGGCTTGCACCAATTCGAGTTCAGGAGTGTTGGTACTAAAGAGAGTGGTGGTAACATAGGTGAAGACCTTGATTGGTGTTTAAAGGCTCAACTGTTAGGTTACAAGATATATATGGATAATGATGTAGAGGTTGGCCATCACGGAGGAATCATTGATTCATCCTACATATATGCAAAGAGGCACATAAGCAATGAAACTAGAAGCTATAAAAGTAACAAGTCTAATTAAGGATAAATACTATAAACGTATAAACCTTGATGGTGCATGGAAGCTAAAAGATATGAGGGCTGACCCTTTAAAGTTTGCTAAGTTCATGATAGGTATGACTCCAAGGGATTATCAAATGGTATTATTTGATAACATAGAGAAATATGATAAGTTAGCTGTAGTAAAAGCTAGACAGATAGGATTCACTACATCTATTGCTTTGTATTGTCTGTGGGCTGTATGGTTCAATAAGTTCCCTTGTGGTGTTGATGATAAGACTAGGATAGTTCTTATCAGTAAAGATGATGATGCTGCCAAGGATGTCTTGCAGCGTATAAAAGATTTCATGTATATGGGTGACCAGAAGATGGCTAACTTCCTACGTGACAAAACAGTTATGGAGAAAGATGGCACAAAGCGTAAGATAAGGAATAATCAGTTGTTTACTAGTGAGATTAAGATTAATAATTCAGACCAACTAAAACTTAATAATGGTTGTATTGCGTATTCTTTTCCTCCAACAGGTAAGGTTAGGGGTAGAAGTCCAAGTGTAATATTTATTGACGAGTTCGCATTCCTCAACTCTGCCGATAAACGTAAGTTCCTTAATACGGATGTTCTACCTGCCTTATCTGAAACCCAGGGCAAATTGATACTGTCTAGTACTCCTAATGGGTATGGTGATTTGTTTTATGAGATAATAGACCCAGACGATAAAGTACCTAACAATATATATAAAAGACTTATGTTTAATAAGGATGTTTATAAGAACTCTGATTATCAAGCACAGATTGAGCTTATTAAAGAAGGTCTTGATGAATCAGAATATAAACAAGAGTATGAGTGTGACTTTACTCAGAACACTATTTCCTTCTTCCAAAGTAGGAAGATACGTGAGATGTTTGATGATAGTGTTTTGGACTTATTACCTGATAAGTATGAGTATTCTGCAGGGATAGATTATGGTATGACCGAGGCGAGAACAGTTATAACTCTATGCACAGAAATAGAAGGCATCATATATAGGATTTACTATAAAGAGTTTGATAGTGGTTGGGATAGTAATGGTGTTATCCCCTTCATGGAAGGGTTAAGAGACAGGTTCAGGATTAATAAGATTGTTGTCGATAAGTGCCCACAGGGTGATGCTATTAACAAGAAGATGATAGAGAAAGGTTGGCACATAGAAGAGTTTGATTTTCATACACAGAAGGAAGAATCATATTGTGCATTCAGGAACAGGTTAAATAAGAATGAGTTTAAGACTGCTCATGATAGGGCAACAGAAAAACAAATGCTAGAGATGGAACAAGAAGAAAGCAAGATGGGTAAGCTTATGATACATAAACCTAGGAGTGGTAGGGATGATATTGTTGATAGTTTAATCATGGCTGCAAAACCTTTCCTAGCTACAAAGAAACAACTAAGGGTGTTTTTAGCATGATACTAAGACGTTACTACGCAAGAGGTATGAAGTATGGTTACTACTTCCATCCAGAGATTAAAACATATCATGAATTAATTTCTTTTGCAGAAGCTAATCCTGAAGTACCTACTATGGATTATGATAATGCTTCTTATGAAATGATATTATCTAAAGAAGAACAAAAATCATATTGGATTGAATCAATTAAAAAGGTTATGCTTGATACTAGAAATACGTTAGATTCATTAGATTCTATGACTGAATTCACTGTATGGTGGAACAGGTCCGCATATCATGCACGTAAAAGGACAATAGGTAAACCTCCTGAAATTGTAACAAAAACTTGTAATAAATTGTATAATCATATAAAATAAGCGAAACATTTATAAACAAATGATTAGTGGTTAAAAAGGGTATAGCATGGTGAAAGACATAACTCCTCAAGATATAATAGCAAAGGCTAGTAAAGGGTATATCAAAGATTACTATGCTAGTGCTGGCACAGTGAATTATGATAATGCTAACAAGGATTTACTAAGACCTTCTACAGAATATGAAAGTATTAAACAATTATATTCTGACCACACATTTAATTATTTAGTTAATAAGTTAGTTAATTCTTGCACATTAAATGGCTACAAGATTGTTAATAAAAACAATCCTTCTAAAAGGTCATTACCTAAAGAAGAAGAGTTTAGGAAGTTAGGTTATGATGAGAATGAACGTTCAATATTCTTGAACGCAATAGTATATCGTAATTTGTATTTAGAATCAGAATTTAATATTAATAAAACTAGAGTAAAGAAATTGTATATGTTGGAAACAACAGAGATGAACATAAATGTAGACCCACATGGTGAGATAATGGGGTATACACAAATACATCAATCAGGTGCAGGTGTATACAGTAAAGTAGCAACAAAGCCTAAACAATATACTGTATTCTTCCAACCAGATGAATGTACTCATATAGCAATAAATAATCTTACTACTAATCCTTATGGATTTGTTGATACTAAAACCATACAACATATTGTATACTATAAAAACATTGTTGAAGAATATATAAATAAATTATTTAAACAGAATCAATACAGACCAATTTGGAAGATAAAAGACCCAACTGATATTCCTCAAGTAAAAGATTTTGTTGAGAATATTAAACAAGGTAATGCTCAACCAGATAAACATTTCATTGTTGAGGGTGATGTTGATAATGGTCTATTACGTGACCCTAATGAACTACAAGCATTCACTAATTTATTAAATAAGTATGAAGAATCAATATCAAGATTTTTATTAGTTCCTCCTTTACTAGGTGGAGATGTAGGTAACTCTAACAGGTCCACAGGTGAATTTGAGGTTAGGTATGATTTCAGTACTACTATACAGTCATGGCAAAAGATAATTGCTAATGCTATTACATATAATTTATTCCCTAATATAGGTATGTCACAATACAAATTAGTTTATAATAAATTTGATAAGATTGACCAAGAGAAAGTATTAGCTAATGCAGTACAACTTAAAGGTCTAGGTTATGAAGTAAAAGATATACATAAATATCTTGTTGAAAATGGTATTGAATTACCTGCTGATGCTAAACCAAAAGAACCAGAACCATTAATAACTGGTGGAGATGGATTAGGTCAAAAGTTACAAAACATGAATGCTCCTTCAAGAAAAGCTAAAACTAAAACAGTTGTAGGCAATAAAACTGGAGAAGATTCTAGTACTAGAGAAGAACAAGTAATAGGGAAAGGCAAATATGACTCAACGAAGTATTGGTGATATAGATGGCCAGATACACCCAATATGCAATCTTTGAAGGAACTATTAAACAATTAAATATTGTTTTAAAATCAATGGGTATAGAACTAGAGTATAATATATATTCAGTTAAACAAATTGGCCTTAATAAATATGAAATATTATATCAAGACGATTCAAATGTGAGTGAATAAAAATGACAAACGTAATAAAAAGTTCATACATAAAAGATAGGTATCTCATTAAAGCTAAATCTTCATTTTCTAAGAAGAATAAGTTTATGGCTGAGATTGTATTTTCTAATACTAATAAAGATAAAGATGGGGATAAGATTCCATACACTACATTACTAACTAATCTAGTTGGTATGAAAGCTGATTTAGAACACGCTAATTTAGATAACATAGAAGAGTTAGATAAATCAAATTTATTTACAGTAATCGAAAGTTTCTTCGATGGTACTAATCATATTGGACTTGTTGAGTTCAATTCAGAGCATAAACAATTTGACAATATTTGGGAGAATATAGGTCGGTTCGGTGCAAGTTTTGAATACAAATTAAAAGATGAAAACCAATATGAAATTGTAGGGTTGAGCGGTACGTTTGACCCACGAAATGAAGGTGCAAAAGTTATTAATGCATATATAGAAGGGTGAATGAAATGAGCATAAAGAAAGCTAACATAGATGAAGTACAACCAGATACATCTGGTCCAAGTAAAGAAGAACAAATTAAGAATTTAAAATCTACAATTGATTCAAGAATCAAAGCTAATGAATTAGCTAAAAGAGAACTTGATTTAAGGGTAGAAATTACAGAACTACAAAAGAAGAAACCTAAAGTTATGACTCCTAGTTTTGAGTTTGAATCAACTCCTGCATGGGAAGAATTATTAAAACAACAATGGCAATTAGAACTTGATAAAGTTTGTATACAAATTTGCGATGCAATAAAACTGAATGAAGAGACTATAACAAAATGCAAAGACGAGATTGAAAAGATGGAAGGTGAATCCAAATGAGTGAAGAAAAACTAGTAGCAAAAGTAGTAGAACCTGTAGCAGAAGTTGTAGCAGAGAAAGTAGCAGCACCAAACCCTGTAGTAGAACCTACAGTAAATAGTGACACAGCAATTAAGAGTGAAGTTGATAAAATTATGAAAGTAATTGATATTGAAGATACAGGTAAACTAGAACAAATTAAAACAGAACTTGAGACTAAATTAATTGCAGAAAGAGCAACATCTTCTAAAGCATTAGAAGAATTTAAGGCAGAAATCAAGAAAGATTATTTAAATCAATTAGGGCAAATAAATACAAAGCTTGAAGAATATTCTGGAAGAAAGGGATTAGTAGCAGAAGTAAAAGAGAATCCATACAAAGCAGAAACTACTGAAGCGAAAGCTGAAGTAAAAGAAACAGACCCTTTCATTATCCGAGAGATGGAAAAGGAAGAAGATATGAACCAAGCAAAAGAATTTGTTAAAGCCTTACATAGATAAATTAAAACATAGGTGATTAAACATGGGAACAAGTACCAATGCTTATTTAAGTACTGCTGGTAGTGCATCATATGTTAATCCAACACTGTGGTCCGAGGCTATTGAACAAGTAGCAAGAGAAACCACAATCATTGAACCATTAGGAGTTCTAGATAATAGAGCTTTGGGTTCAGCAGGTGTACAGATTAATATTGCTAAGAATCAAGCATTCACAGCAGCACAACTAACAGAAGGAACAGCAACACCAGTTACTACAATGGCTTTCGGGCAAGTAACAGTAACATTTGAAGAATATGGTTTAGCTAAACAAATTGGAATCGCACAGTTAGAATATGGTCTAAAAGCAGTATTTAATGATACAACAAGTAATATGGGAACAGCTCTTTCAGAGTTAAAGGACCAGATTATAATTGATGCATTAGATGAAGGAGCAGCAAATACAAGATATGCAGATGCAACTACAAGTGGTAGTATATCAGCAACTAATGTATTCAGCACAGACCTTATCGCAGAAGGTGTGACTACAATGAGAACTGAAAAAAGACCATCACAATATTTGATAGTACATCCATATTGTGAGAACTCTCTTTTAAAAGATTCTCAATTCATTGATGCTTCAAAGTATGGTGGAAGAGAAGTAGTTATGACAGGGGAAATCGGAAGATACCTGGGTCTTAAAGTATTCTCAACTACACATATCAATTCAGCAACTGAAAACTCAGTAACAGTATACAAGAACTTACTATTAGGTCCTCGTTCTTTTGTAATAGCTTACAAAAGGAAAGTTAGACTACAATGGAAAGAAGATAGTGTATTAGACAGAGCTATTACTTTTGCTGCAGATGAGCATTACGGTTTCAGTGTACTGAACAGTGAATCAATCGTTGTATTGAAAGCTGTAACAGGAGTTGGACAGTAAATAACTTGAGGGGAAACTCTCTTTTTTTATTTTTTTATTTTTAACTTTTTTTAAACGGTAGGTGGTTGGGAGGTAATTTAAAAGATGACACAACGTATTAGGATTGAAAATAAACTAGTTCATGAGAACTATGATAATATTAGTGTGGCTTATCCAGACACAACTTCTGAAGTATATACATTTAAGGCAAGCAATGCGGTTGTTGCCACAGTAACTTTAACTTATACAGACACAACAAAAGATTTCTTATTAACAGCGGTGAAAGGCTGATGGGTTTCAAGTTTAATGCAATAGAAGGTATTTTTGATACAGATTCTAAACGTAGCGAAACTTGGTTAGATGCTAGATATTTAAAATTAGATGGTTCTAATGCAAATTCTGATGTAGATATTGGTGCTTATGATTTAGCTGCAACTGATGGAGATTTTAGTGGGGATTTAACAGTTGGCGGAGAAACAATTCTAAACGATAATGTAACAATAAATGATGAAACAACTGGTTATTCTATTCCTTTACATATAGTTAATTCAGGCGACCCTGAAAATGGTGCAACTAGACTTACAATAGAAAATTCACAAGCAAGTTTCTTTTTGCAATCATACGGAAGTTTAGCACCTAATAATTTGGCAAGTTCAGCTTCAATTTATGCTGCTTCTGGTTCTAGTATGCTAATCGGTTCAAATACAGGAATGAAGACATTTCTATTTTCAAATAATAACTATGAAATTCCAGAGATAACTATTGATGCTGGTGCTGTTGATATAAATGGAGATTTAACAGTTGGTGGAACAACAGACTTTGGTGGAGATTTAACAGTTGGTGGAACAACAGACTTTGGTGGAGACGTAAAAATAACAGCAGTTCAACCAGGTATAACTTTATTTTATACAGATACATCTTCTTATGCTAGGGTTTTATTTAGAAATAATGCTCATACGATAGGTGCGTTTCAAGTCATAGGTGATGATTTTGTGACAGCAGCTAGGCGAGGAAACTATGAATTTTATTTAAGTCAATATGGTAACGATATGACTTTCTTTACTAACGACTTAGAAAGATTAACAATAGCCAAAGCTGGCGGGGTTACAGTTGCTAATGATTTAACAGTTGGTGGTGAATCATTATTTAGTGATAAAATTAAATTCACTCAAACAGATGGGAAGGAATATATAGACTCACTAGCAGATGGGTATTTAGATTTAGGTGCTACTACTCATATTAGATGTAACGCTTTTACTGATGTATCAGGTTTAGAAATTAAAGGAACTGCTACTGACACTGCTGGTTATGCTCCTTTAAATGTTCATCAATCAAGTGAAAACTATTGGACAGCGGTCTTTTATAATGATACTTATAATTCTGCTGTTCCTCATTTTGGATATTATGGTTATAATGATGGTAGATTTAGTATGGGAACAGAAGTAGCTACTGATTTGGGTTTTTATACTACAAGTTATGAACACGAAAGAATGATTATAAAAGCCGATGGAACTATTTGGGTTGGGAATAAAATATATTTCACCCAAACAGATGGTAATGAAGCTATAGACTCTCTTGCAGACGGGTATATGGATTATCTTGCAACTACAGAACATAGATTTAATACCTCTGTCGATGTTACTGGAGATATTGTTTCTACTACTGGAAAAATTGGTGCTAATCAAGTTAATAAACCAACCTTAACTTTGTTAGTAGATGGAAATATAAATCCTAGAGCTACAATGTTAAAGGTTACTGGTGAAGGTGGAATTTGGGACGCTCTTACTGCTGAAAGATGTTCCAACGTTGGTGTGCCTTGGTCATCATTTAACAGGTCACTAGGTAGTGAGACATCAAAACTAATAGTTACAAATGGTAAATCTTGTGGTAGATTTGGTTTCAGGGCGTGGGATGGTGGAACTTATGCAACAGGTGCATGGTTTGGAGCAACAACAAATGGAGATGTTGTTGATGGTTCGGGTGAAGCAGCAATGAATTTATATTTTGCAACAAGTAATGGTACTACTGGTGATACAGTCAATATGACTCTTGATAAAGATGGAAATTTATCAGTAGATAATGGAGGCTTTAGTGTATTTGGTGAATCATTGTTTTTAGATAAACTTAAATTCACCCAAACAGACGGTAATGAGTATATAGACTCTAATGATGATAACTATATAGATGTAGGAGCGACTACAGGAATAAGACAACATATAGGTGGAACAGAACAGATTGCTTTGACAGATGGTAAACTCGCTCCGACTACTGATAACGATATAGACTGTGGAGATGCTACTCATAGACTTAAAGAAGTATTTATATATGATGGAATTGATACAGTAGACCAAGACTTAACCATAGATTGTGGGACAAATAAAACACTACTATTAGCAGAGGTCGTTTATAGAGATATAAATATAGCAGGTTATCTATTAACAAGACCAACTTCATCACAGCCAGATATTGTCACATTTGTAGATGAAAACGGTGCGGATACAACAATAGAGACTTATGGATTTGCAATAGACGAGCTAGTACATGGTGGATTTGAATTACAGCACGATTATAAACAAGGAACTGACTTAGTATTTCATATTCATTGGCAGGGAATTACAGCACCAACAGGCGGTGAAACAGTAGATAATGTTCAATGGAGATTAAACTATATTGTTATGAGAGATAATGCTACTCTTGATGCAGCAGTAACTATTGATAGTCCAGATACTATATTTGATACACAATATGAAACAGTAAGAACAGACTTTGCAGTAATAACAGGAACTAATTTTTTAATTGGTGACCAATTTATGTTTACGCTTACAAGAGTAGATGCCACAGGAGATGATTACGCAGGAGATGCCTTGATAGCAACTGCAGGAATACATTATCAGATTGATACTATTGGAAGTAGACAAATAACAACTAAATAGGAGAAAACAATGGAATGTAAAAGATGTAAATTATTAAAATGGCAATAGAAAAAGCTATGGAAATTGAAAAAGAATATTTGGCACTTAAATTTAGTGATAGTGTTATTCCAAGAGATATTATCCGATTTCAATTTAAACATAAAATTTTATTACAAGGATTTAAAACATTAAATGAATTTTCAAAAGCTAAACAAAGTTTTATATTTAAGAATACTAAATTTAAAATTGCAAATACAAGTCCAGAAACAGTTATTCTGGATATTCAAAAAGCAGTTAAAAGTAAAAGTAATGTTTGGTATAATTATTATAATGGTCAAAAACTTGTATATGTTGGAAAAAATAAAACATATAATAAAAAATATTGTAAAGACAATAAGATTACTGTTATTCCTTTTTTATATAATGGTGGGATGATTGTTACAACTGAATTTGATTATGGTTTAGTAATTGTGGCTAACAAAAGAAATTTAATAAATAAATTACAAGAACAGTTACAAACAGCTTTAAAGAACCTTGGGATTGAAACAGTTATAGATGG
>Ga0075122_10002527_pt1 | contig 11994 bp, 18 predicted proteins | sample AntAceMetag02UKB_FD_69790 | JGI IMG/M metagenome (GOLD analysis project Ga0075122, IMG submission 69790) | Saline lake microbial communities from Ace Lake, Antarctica - Antarctic Ace Lake Metagenome 02UKB | ecosystem: Environmental > Aquatic > Non-marine Saline and Alkaline > Saline | place... | reverse complement strand
AATCTATACTAATTAGCGCTTGTGAGGAATATATAAGATTCTAATCTATTTTTGTAGAAAACGACAATATTATATAGTAGTTTTGTAGTATATTATAATATGGAGTTGGATTTATTAGATAGAAAAATTTTGTATGAATTGGATATTGATGCAAGGCAACCTATTTCTGAATTAGCTAAGAAAGTAAGCAAAAGCAGAAATGTAGTTGAATATCGAATTAATAAATTACAAAAAGAAGGAGTAATTAAAAATTTTGTTACTTTACTTGATGCTGGTCGACTTGGTTTGACTATTTGGAATGTTTATTTGGAATTACAAAACATGACTCCAAAAAAAGAAAAGGAAATAATCACTTATTTGAAAAAAAATAAAAAAGTTTGGTGGGTTGGTCTTTGCACAGGAAAATGGAATATGATTTACAGTATTTTTGTTAAAGATGTAAAAGAGTTCCATGAAACAGTTGTTGATTTTAATTCCAAGTTTGGAACAAACATATTGAAACAGAGTTTGGCTGCACACGTTGAAGTTGAGATTTTTTCACGAGGGTATTTTTTGAACAAACCTTCAATTGGAAGAGCTTGGTACGAGAAACTTGAAAGTGTGCCTATTGATGATGTTGACAAAAAGATTCTCAAAGAACTTTCTACTAATGCAAGAATTTCTTCTATTGAACTTGCACAAAAAACTGGTTTAACTCCTAGAGTAGTTTCTTATAGAATAAAAGAATTGAAACAAAAAAAAGTAATTAGTGTTTTCAGAATTCAACCTGATGTGAGCAAAATAGGAATGGGTTTTTACAAAGTCATTATTGACCTCAAAAATATTTCTAAAGAACATGATGATTCTCTTAAAGAATATTGTAGGCAATTAGGAAATGTTTTCCATTATGAAAAAAAAATCGGGCCGTGGCTTTTGGAACTTGAAATGGATGTTGAGTCTTTTGAAAAAGCCAATCAATTAATGAAAACAATGAAAGAAACTTACCCTGACTTCATTAAAAGCTACGATATAATGCTTGTATACGATGAACCTAAAGGCGAATTGGACTTAACACAGCAACTTTGAATTTTTTTGAATTAAAAGTTAATTTAATTAATGGTTATTCAATAATATGCTGAATGCTTAATGTTTATATAGTTTAATGCACACTTATTATATTGGTGATAATGTGAATGTGAACCTTGGATTACCTTATGAAATAATAGTAAATAAAGCTATTGAAAAAGGATATGCTGGCAACCAAACCGAAGTAATAAGACAGGCTTTATTGGCTTATGAAAGAATGCTTGAAGAGGAAGAAAAAGAACTTGTTGCAAAGGCAATTAAAATAGAAATGAATGAAGTAAAATCAGGCAGTATTAAAACAAAATCATTTGATGAAATGAAGAAAAAATTTAAGTGGTAAAATGAGGATAAAAATTCTTGAAACCGCTGAAAAAGAACTTGAAAAAATAGTAAATCCATTAAATAAACAATTTGGAAAACATATTGAAAAAATCATTACTTCTGATGAAACAACCAAGCACTTAAAACACGGTTTGCCATACTTTATTGAAAATGTCACAAAACAAGCAAGAATTGTTTACTATTTTGAAGAAGAAACTATTTACGTACTGCATTGTTTTAAAACTCATAAAGAATATGAAAGATGGTATAAATTATACAAGTGATGAAAACGCATAAAAGAAATATATCGCCCAGTAACAAATGTTGAGTTTTTTGAAAAAGCTAATCAGTTAATGAAAAAAAATATTCTACTTATATCAAGGACTACTACATAATGCTCAGTTATGACGAACCAAAAGGCGAATTGGACTTAACACAGCAATTATAATACAAAGCACTTTGCACCGCAAAGTATATATACTTCTTAGGGTGCAATAAGTATATGAATTCTAATATTGATTTGAATGATTTAAAGCAAGGCACATATAGAGTTGCAGAGCAGGATGGTTTTATTGAATTAATGCTTGGAGTAATTCTTGTTGGCACAAGTTTTTTTCTTTTCAATGTGGTATTTCTTCCAATTTATATACTTCCAATAGTATTTCAAAAAAAAATTAGTGAATGGTTTAGAAATAAATTTACTTATCCAAGAATTGGAAAAGCTGAGTTTAAACTTGAAAAACCAAAAGAAACAGTTAGAGGAATTTTTACTTTCATTTTTGTAACTTTTATTTTAATTGGAACAGGATTATTTTTAGTAGGGGATATTTCAAATACTGATTCTTGGTATAGATGGATGACTCTATTTTTTGGAACAGCACTTGTAGGCGCAATGACTTATACTTATTCTCTTTCAGGAGATGTTAAACACAGAGTTTATGCAGTTCTTGCTTTTATTAGTGGAATTATTTTTTTCCTAATGGAATTTGATTCAGGAAAAACAAATATCACTACTTACTTATTTGCAATAGGAATTTTCTTTTTCCTTACAGGTTTAACAACATTTTACACTTTTCTTCAAAAACACCCTGTAAAAAAGGAGAACTAAAATGCAACCAGTAATTGATAAGCTGATTCATGAACCAGCACGTTTTCAAATAATGGCTCAATTATATGTTGTTAAATCAGCAGATTTTTTATTTGTGATGAGACAAACAGATCTTACTTTTGGTAATCTTTCTTCTCACATTTCAAAATTAGAAAATGCAAAATATGTGAATGTAAAAAAAGATTTTATTGGTAAAAAACCAAGCACAATGCTCAAACTAACCCCAAAGGGAAGAAATGCTTTTGATGAGTACAGAAAAGAAATGAAAAATGCTTTGAAGATGCCTTAAAAAAATTGTCAATTAGTGTATTTGAATTTTTTTCCATACTTTTTATGATTAAACCACTCAAGCAATACTGAAATTATTTCTAATTCATTTCCTTTTATTGTGTAAATTAATCTCCACCCGTTAGGCAAATCATATTTCCTTAGGTTATCAATTTTATATTTTTTTAAATATTCTTTAGGTCAGAATTTTGAAGGGATTCTTATTCCACAAAAAGAATTTTTTTTCAAATCAGAAATTGCCCTTTCCAAAAAAATTACTACTTGCTGTTCTTCATATTTCCCTTTTTTAAGTTCTTCAAAAGCGTTTTTAAGAGAAACATCGGCAAATGCTACTTGTAATATTCTTTCAGGTTTTTTCATTGAATCACTAGGCGTTTATCCTTAAGTTTTTGAATTTCTTTTGGCGCCCAGATCCATATTACATGTTTATCTTGTTCTACAACTATTTTGCCGGAATATTCAAGATAATCAAGTGTTGCAACATATGTTTGCCACATTACTTTTTTTGGTAAGTTTAACCATATTTGTCTTGATTTTTGATCTCCTTTTGCTTTCATTATTGCATCTTCAATCATAAGCACGGTGTCAAGCCTAGGAAACCTTAGAACATCTTTCTTGAAAATTCCAAATTGATTACTCATAGAACCACTATATATCAATTGATATACACTACTATTTATTTGTTTTGATTCTCCAAAAGCCATTATACTAAGTTGATTTTATTGCTTTTAAACTCCATTAAAGAGCTGATTGCCGGTGCGACTTTTTTGCACAACAATTAAATTCTCTCAAATCGTTTCTTTTTTATGTCAAGAGTAAAAACAAGAATTGTTAAAAGATCTCGGTTTAATCATGCAGTTAATGGAATTCCTCTTGTCGGAGGTTTGAATATGGAGATAAGGCCTCATGCTGAACTTGTTTTAAGAGGAAAAGAAACAACTGGAAAACCTTTGCCTTTTGCAACTACTTTTTACAAAACAGGCGGAGTGAAAGTTTTTATGGGTGCAGTAAGATGCAAAAAAGATATTGTTGATAGTACTGGTAATGTTGTATTACAAAAAGGCGAAAGGTTTCTTTCTCCGCACCTATTAGGCAATAACCCGTGGAGTATTGCCAAAGCATTAAAAGAATCGATTAAATTTGTGCGTGCGAATAAAGAAAAATTAAAAGAATCCGGAATTGTAGGAATAGTATTCGAGCCTGGTTCAGAAACCTATGCAACCCGTGCAAAAAGGCTTGGTGGAACAGAAGTTGAACCAAGCAGACTCCATAAATTTCTTGCACCCTACACCTTAAAGTTTATGGGAAAATATTTCCCATCAAACATCCCAAAAATAGAAAACATAACTATGAAAAGAATAGTTCTGAGATTAGATCAATTATAATTAGTAACAATTAAATTCTTTGAAATCCATTATTTTTTATGGCTCCAAGTAGAGACAAAAGAGTGAAAATTAATGCCTAAACCTCGCGTAGACATAAAAAGATTCCTTCCAAAAGGACCTTATGTCGGAGTAGTTAGAACCCCTAAAGAGACTGTAGCAGCTAAAGTCACGAGCGCTGTTCATCCTGGAAAAACAAAAGATTCCGCAAGAGCAAGAGCATTTTTTGAAAAACACGGAATCACAAATTTTAAAGCAAAACCAATGAAACCGCTGAGTAGAAAAGAAGAAATAGAACTCAGAAAATTGCTTGGCAAAGAAAATGATGAAACTGTAGGATTTTATCGTGACAACCGAAACCTTTTCATGGCCGAGGAAAAAAGGTTTAAAGAAAATAAAATCAAAGTCACCTTTAGACGATTAAATAGAAGTGGAGTTCCTGAGGAAACTAATTATGCTTCAATAGTTTTCATCGAAAAAGAAGGTAGAAAATGGATTAAAATAACAACTGCAGGAATCGATGGAAAGTTCAGAAATAATCATAGAACGTTTTTATCTAGTCCAAAACCTGTTTTTTCAGGGAGAGGAATACTTTCTGCGTTTGTTGATTTTGTTGAAAAAAGAGGAATAGAAGAAATCACTGTTACTCCTGGATTACATTCAGAAGAAGCTTATAAACGAGCAGGTTTTAGTTATCAGGGTAAAGGAGGACCTGATACTCCAATTTGGAGGAGAAAAAAATGAACAAAAAAATCGCAGTACTTCCTGGAGATGGTATTGGCTACTCACCAAATTGAAAAAGAACACCTGCGTTCGCCCGAACGTGGGGTGAATTATTGAACAAACAAGGGATTTGATTTTCTTATTAGTAACGGGTAAAAAATGTGATTCAGGAACAAACCTAAATAGATTAAGTTCATAAATACCAAATTCCCTCCAGTAAGAAACAAAATCAGATTTATTAAGAAAAATGAAGTCGTAACTATTTTTAGCTGGTGTAATACAAAACCATTTCTGTAAAACAATACAACAAAAGAGTACAATAACAACGGCAGGGCAATTAACACAGAATTAAAATGCATTATCATTATCGCAGAAGAAAGAATCAATAAAACCGAAACCACTTTTCTTGATTTTTTACAACCCAATGCAACAGGGATAGTTATTTTTCCTGATTTTGCATTATGCTTGTAATCTCTGACATCGCCGATTATTGCTCTGCAAAAATATAAAACAAAAATAACCAAAGAAACGATAAGCAAATCAAAATTTATTTCAAGGCCAACAAAATAAACCGCGAAAAGAAAATAACTAAATTGTATAAGCCCTCTTACAACTGCACTCATAACTCCAAAAAATACACTATCTTTTTTCTTTAGATAAGTAAACACAAGGATAGTTGAAATAATTATGAACACTATTGAAATTGGATTTATAAAAAAACCAATCAGGAAAGCAATGAAAAGAAAAAATAATGCTGATGAAACACTTGCTTTTTGCCGGTACTCATAATCATGTTTTGCCTCAAGGATTAAGTTAAAGAAAAACCAGAGCGAAACCAATCCCGCAACCACAAAAATATCGTTGAAAACAAACTCAATGGTTTTTGTTGCATAAAATTTAGCTAAAAAACCAAGAAGAATAATATCAATCCAAGAGTATGGTCTAAGGTTCAGAAAATTACTTGAGATAATGTTTATTATAGATTTTTTCGAGTTCATTTTGTAAATCACTTAGTTTGTCAATGAAAATTACTTTTTTGTGTTTTAGTATTATATCGTTTTCCAGAAGATCAAATGTATCTTTGTTTGTTGTAATCACATAATCCAATCCGCCTTTCACCATCCAATCATTGAGCCATTCTGTTTCATTATCCACAAAAACCACCAGAGGTTTATTTGAATTTGCGTACCATCCTGCTTCCCAGGCACAATCCTTTCCATAATAAGGAAGCATCAAACCCAGAGCTGATTGCTTTATTGCCTCAAGGTCAACATCAAAAACTTCCTTGCAGAACGAACTGGGTTTCATTTGGTATGGATTGTGTTCGTGTGGCAAAAATACATCGAATGGTTCTTTAAGTTCTGCTGTTATTTTCTTGTTCCACTTGTGTGCATCCTCTGAAATTCTTGCTACAAGATAAATTCTAATTCTGTTCATTTTATCACTTAAAAAAGTTCTTAATATATTCTTGTTTTTTGGAGTTTATTTAACTTATTAGCAAAAAATTACTCAAAATACGAAATATTTATATATAATTAGTACTAATTGTAATATATGGATTTGGATTTATTAGACAAAAAAATCATGTATGAACTTGATTTAAATGCAAGAAGTACTTCTTCACAGTTGGCGAAGAAACTGCACAAAAATAAAGAAACCATTAATTTTCGTTTAAACAGGATTATCAGCAAAAATTACCTAAAGGAATTTTACACTATATTCAATACTTCCAAACTAGGGTGGTATTACAACAAAGTTTTTTTGAAGTTCAAAAATGTTACTCCAAAAAAAGAAAAGGAAATTTTTGATTACATTACTAAGCAGAACCACATAGCTTATTTGGGGGACATTGAAGGGTATTATGACTGTATTTTTCTTGTAATGGTTAAGAGTTCCTCCAACATGATTGAATTCATGAATCCATTCATGGAATCTTTTGGAAAATTTATTCAGGAAAAGGAAATCCACACTGTTTTAGCTACTCATCGTTTGAATGAAAAATTCTTGTTTAATGGCGAAGAAAAAAAAGATTTCACTTACCCTGTTCAACTTGAAAATTATAAATTAGATGCTGTTGAAAAAAAAATACTGAATATCATTTCTAATAATGCCCGCATACCCTTAGTTGAAATTGCTAAACAAACAGGTTTAGATCACAAGGTTGTAAAATATAGATTAAAAAAACTGGAAAAAGATGACGTAATCAAAGCGTATGTAAGCGCACCAAACTTTGACAAGCTAGGGTTACAATTTACTCAGATAAATATTTCATTAAACGACCCTTCGTCAGCAAAGCCAATAATAAATTTTTTTGATTCAACAAACAAATGTTTATTTGCACTGGAACTTCTTGGAAAATACGACCTCACAATTGAATTACATGTTGAGAACAATGAAGAATTAAAACAAATCATTGATTCTTTTCGTAGTAAATTTGTGAACAAATACAATGATTATGATGTTTCAATAGTGAACAAAGAACACATAGTAATTTGGAGCCCTTTTGAAAGTAAAAAAGAAACTGAATCACTTTAGTTTTACTGCGGTTCCATATACAAGTATTTCTGCTGCTGATGCCATTACTTGTGAGGTTGTGAATCTAACATTAACTATTCCGTCTGCGCCAAGAGCGTTTGCTTCTTCTACCATTCTTTCAACTGCTTGTTTTCTTGCTTCGGTAAGCATTTCAGTGTACTCTTTGAGTTCTCCACCAACAATTTGTCTTAATCCTGCCATAATGTCTTTACCAAACCATTTGGCTCTTATTGTGCTTCCTTTTACTACACCTATTGTTTCAACTATTTGTTTTCCTTCTATAAAATCAGTATTCACCATTAACATTTTTTCACCTCAATAATTGTTATCAAAATTTTCTTTTTTCTTATCGTTTAATCTTTCATAAATCAAAGAAATTAGTATTATTGCTGAACCAAGTACTGCAATTCCCCATCCGCCAAAAATAGAAAACGTAATAATAAACTCATCTTGAAAAATTCCAAATATTGGAAAAACGGTTAGCAAAAATAATCCTATTGCAACTAATATAACTCCAAAAAATTGTATTTTGTTCATGCATATATCAATAACCAAAGAGATTAAATAGATGCTTTTTGAAAACAATTAATCCCCTAAAATAAACAACCCCCCGAGTCTTTAGGTGAGATAGGTGGGGTGTTTTTCCCCGTTATGCGAGGGTTTTCAAATTAAGTTTCAGTTTTTTTTGTTATTTGTTTCAGCATTGCTTTTTTGTTTTCCTTTAGGGTTTCACTGATTTCTTTGGCTCTTTTTTCAAGACAAAAGTATATGAATTTTGAGAATTTGTTGTATTCTTTGTTTAGCTGGATTCTTTCAAGGAGTGCAATGTAGCTTTGCCTGTTTTCAAGGTTTATTATTGTTCGGGGATAATTATTGTTCTTTAGCATTATGTTAAGTATTTCTCTCCCAGTTCTTCCGTTTCCGTCGTTGAATGGGTGTATTTTCTCAAAGCGTGCATGGAATTCGGAAGCAAGTTCTACAGGGTGGATCTTGTTTCTATTTTTATCCTGCCATTCATAAAGTTTTTTCATTTCTTTTTTTACTTTTTCAGCTTTTGTCGGTTTTACTTCAGATGCTGTAATGTACATTGGACCTTCCCGGTATTCTCCTGGTGTTTTGTCATCAAATCCTTTCATTATTGCTGCATGTATTTTTTTTATGTTTTTTTCGTTTATTTCGCTGATTTTTTCTGATACTTGTGCTGCAAGTTTCATATTTTCAAGTTCTCTTATTTCTTCAATTTTTTTCCCTGCGATTGATGTTCCTTTTTCAAGAACAAGTGCTGCTTCCTGCAGGCTTAATGAATTTCCCTCGACAGAAGTGCTTCCCTGGGCATATTTTATGAATTCATCTTCCTTAAAAGATTCAAATGCCATCGGGAAAAAAGTTTTTAATAATTTAAAATCAATTTTTAGTCTTTCAAGAACCAGTTGCTCATTAATTGAAAGTACACCTGTTTTGAAGTTTTGCTGTGAAAGCTTCAGGTTTTCCAGGGCTGTTTTCCGGATAATCTGATCGAAAGCATCCTCTATTCGGTGCTTGACATGTTCTTTTTTCCCCAAAGAAATGCTGATGCGTTTCCTGTTTATTCTGTCCTCTAAGTAAAAGTAATAGTTGTCGCTTATTTTTCGTTTTGAAACAAACATAAAAACAATTAACACCAAAAAACATAAAAAGAGGCTTTTTAACCAAAATTGGTGTTAAACAAGTTTTGGAGAATACAGGGTTTCATTGCACAGACTTTCCCGCAAGAATTAAATTCTTTGAAATCCATTATTTTTCATGGTGAAAAGGAAGTTGGTTGGAAAAGGTTTCAAAGCGGTTACTTTAGAGGGAAGAAAGGGTTTTAATCCTGTATTTGATGGGGTCAGGAATCTTAACACAAGGCTTTTCCGGAAAGGCTTTCATCAAACAGTTGAAGCCTGGATGGTTGACCATCCAAGTGAAAGGATTCCTAAAGCTGAATTTGCTAAAAGATTTGGTTATCAGTCAATTAATATTCAACATATAACAAAAAAAATTGAAGCACATCATGGACTTCCAGAAAGACGTCGTGGCGGACCTAACGCTGCAATTAGTAAACCAATTCAACGAGTAATCGAACAAGTCTATATGAAAACAAGAAAAGGAAGAACTATCAAGCTTTGGGACATAATAAGAGAAATTGCAATGCAAACAGGAAAAGTTGTTTCTACCATACCTATACGCAGAATCATTGAAACAATGGAACTTAAACATAAAAAAGAAATAAAAATCAATTATACTGGTGCTAATAGGTCTATTGATCAATCAATTATACTATTGCGCAAAGAAGGAATTGAAGCAGAAAGATTTCAAAATAGTGTTGCTCCTATGAGATGGTAATACCGTTTTCTCATATTTAAATCCGCAAAGATTAAATTCTATTGAATGGTTTATTCTTTTTTTGGTTTTCTGGGCTTTTGTAGATTTTTGACTTATGTTAGCGTTATTGTTATTTTTGTGCCTTTTCCTAATTCTGATTCTATGTCCATTGTTCCGCCTATTATTTTGAGTGTTTCTCTAATTATAAAAAGTCCTGTACCTGTACCTTTTGGTCTTGTTGTGAATCTTTTTCCTCTTCTCAAGTCTGCCAGTTGTTTTGGAGTCATTCCTTTTCCTGTGTCTTCCACAGTTATAATTGTTCTTTGTCTGTCACTTCTTCCGCTTACATTTATTGTACCGCCTTCAGGAGTATGATGTATTGAATTTTGAATAAGTTCCTCAACAATATCAAATACTGGAGTTACTGCAATCATTACTTCGGTTTCTGGGTTTTTAATTAAGGTTAATTTTATGTTTTTTCTTTTTGCAATATTAGACTGAAACAATATACTATTTTTTAGATTATTTTGTAATTTTGTTTGAAAAACAAGAAATGGTTTTCTAGATGTTTCCCGTAAATATTTTCCTGAAATTTTTTTATCTTTTAAACGTTTTTTACATACCTCGATCCGATATTTTGTTAGCCTATTTTTTTGAAGACCTTCAATGACATCACTGCCTATTGTAAGTATGTCTCCAGAGCGATGCGCGGTAAAATTCCACAATAAATCTTCTCTAGCAACTCTATTACCAGATAATACTGACCCCCGAAGTTTAACTAGTCTTGTGGTTTCTTGTTTGAGGAACTTTATTGTTTTTTTGTCTATCCTTCCATTCAAAACACTTTCCACTAATTTTTGATAAGGAATAAGTTGTGGCAAAAATGCTTCAATATTTGAAACTTTACCTATGCTGCGTTTTCCTCTCATTCCCAAACGACTTTTATACTCAGTCCTTTCTTGCTTAGTCGCACCACCCCATAGGGAACGAGGCTTTTTTCCCCTAAACAAACCAGCTACATTTTTGCTATTTTTCAGCATATTTAACTAACTCCTTGAGACAATAAAATGTTTTGTGTTTTAAGCGCAACAATTAAATTCTCTGGAATGGTTTATTTTTTATGGCAAAAAGACCTGTTTTTAAAGTACATGATTTTGTCGATATTGGCAGTGGAAATGCTGGTAGAGCACACATTTTATCGATGCACCATGAAGGCAAATCGTTTGTTGCGGTTGATAAAAATGGTTTTAACCGTCGACAGGTTGAAACGGATTTTAGAAATGCTGGGAGGGCTGTTCCAAAAAATTTGCAAATGATAAAAAGAGATGGTTTAAGATACTTAAAAGAACAGTCAGCCAGTAGCATCAGGATACTTAATTTTGATCTTTCTGGAGCAACAAAAAAGTTTATTGCAGAACAAGGAGCAAAATCTGACTATTTGTTATTTAATCCTGCTTTTTTTAAAGAAGCAAGAAGAGTGCTTGTCCCCAGAGGGAGAATATTTATTTTGACTCTTGGTACGGAAGCTGACAGCATAACTGCTAGTCTAAGGCAAGCGGGTTTTAGAACAAAGCAGGCTGTTTTTTCTGACCTTCTTAATTCAGGCCAAGTAACTTCTGCAACACAAACCATAATAAGAGATATAATTGACACTCATTCTGCCCACAATTTCGTCAGAATAGACGCAACCAAAAAATAAATAAACCAAACCTTCCCACAACAATTAAATTCTCTCGAATTGTTTATTTTTACATGCCTCGAGCGATAAGCATTCTGGAATAACGCCAAACCCCCAATAAAACCTACATTTATAACTTTTAATGCCTAAACTAATAATATGGAAATATTTAATGAAAAAATATGGAAAAGACACACTAACCCTTTGAGTGGTTGGACTCGAGTAATAGCTTTCTATTTAATCCCTGTATCATTTTGGTTCCAAAATTGGTTTTTGTTAATAGGACTTTTAATGTTTTTTGCTATCAACCCCCTACTTTTTCCCGAACCAAAAAATAAAGATAATTGGATGAGTAAATCTATTTTAGGTGAAGAATTATGGACAAAAAAAGGAGTTATTCAAAAAGATTTCCCTACCATTCTAAATCTCTTTAATGGACTTTTCTTTTTTGTTTTAATTTATGCAGCATACAATAACCTTTTGGAAATAACAGTCTTTTCTACAATACTATCAAGTGTTTTCAAACTTTGGTATTTAGATAGAATGGTATT
>Ga0075122_10002523_pt1 | contig 12005 bp, 24 predicted proteins | sample AntAceMetag02UKB_FD_69790 | JGI IMG/M metagenome (GOLD analysis project Ga0075122, IMG submission 69790) | Saline lake microbial communities from Ace Lake, Antarctica - Antarctic Ace Lake Metagenome 02UKB | ecosystem: Environmental > Aquatic > Non-marine Saline and Alkaline > Saline | place... | reverse complement strand
CTTTCGAACCCTCAGAGGCCTATCCCACTCGGGAGGACCCATTTTTTTCTTTTAAATACTCTTCCATGTTTTTACTAACCATATACTCACCAGCTAAATCAGGATGTACCTCAAGGCGTAAAAAGGTTTTGCATTTAGTACAAACACCATGACCACTATTAATACCAAACCCTGTCATCATTATTGAAGGCTTGGCCCAAAGTTTTGCTCCACAAACACAACAGTCAAAATCATATCTGTCTTTAAAACGTTCACGTGGTTTTAATATTATCTCCGACATACTACACCTCCTTTTATAATTTATACTCCTTAGAGAAGTCGTGCCATATTTGTCTACGTACACTCCTACTATATCCAGCTGATTTCATAATATTATTTAATTTTCTTACAATCGCTATAGCTTTCTTTGCTTTCCTTCGATACCTCCATGCTTTGAATGCTTTAATCATTATTGAAGGAATCCTCCGCCAACCTTAGCCTTTGCTTCTTTAACTTCAAATTCTCCTGCAAAATGTTTCTCCAATGCTACTTTAATATCTTCAGGTGATAATCTTCCATTGGGAATTTTACTTTTAATTGAAACAATTATTTTACTTTCCCCCATGGTTCTACCTCCTTGCTTTGAATACTTTGATCATACCTATCTTCTATTGCTCTTTCAAATCATTCAAGATATTTAAAATCTGCTGGCGTTGATGCTCAGCTAATTTCTTTACACCTTTATACATATCTAATGCTGCCATTTGATTTTCCGACAGCTTCCCTCTCTTTCTCCGGATAAGCAAGATGTTCTTAGCTCTGGCAATATCTTTGTCCGAAGTAGTTAGATGTACAAAATTTCCGCTACTACGGCCCCTTCCTTCAAATGCTTTTACAGTAAGTTGCTCTTTATGGTTACCCATTTCTTTCCGGATTGCCGTTAAAATCTTAGGTCTGTCTGCAATAACCATTAGATACTTAACATGCCCGGGTAACAGCTTCGCTGATGCAATATCCTTCTGAAAATCATCAGTTAAATTTAATAATGCTAATCTGGCAGCAATATACCCCTGGCTCTTGCCAATCTTGCCGGCAAGCTTCTCCTGGGTATATTTACACTGCTCCAGCAACGCCTTAAACCCCTGAGCCTCTTCAATAGGATTGAGATCCTCCCTTTGCAGATTCTCGATAACTTGCAGCTCCAATACCTCTGCATCTGTTAATGGCTTAATAATTGCCGGAATATTCTCCAACTTGGCCAGCCGGCAGGCTTTGAACCGGCGCTCTCCGTACACAATCTCAAATTTACCGTTAACGATATCCTTCGCTGCAGATGCTAAAACCGGCTTATCTTTGTTACCCGAATCCTTTAACTTTAACGGTCTAACCAATATCGGGCTAATTATCCCCTTCACCTTGATAGAATCCGCTAATTCTTTTAGCTTCTCTTCATTGAAGTAAGTGCGCGGATTAACTTTTGATGTTTGAATATTGCTTAAGGATATCTCTTTCACGTTTTGCATCAATTACCTCCCTTTTTTACTGTTCGTTCTCCAATTTTCTTATCTTTCGTAAAACCTTTTAATAAGCCCACCAATCTAGCCCGTTCGTGATGAGATATAAACAATGGATAACATCGTTGATTCTTAGCATTTCTCTTTAATTTAGTATTATGAATTACAAGATATTTACGTTTCAACAGCTTAGCAAAAGCTTTTTCAATTTTTACCATTCTATTTAACTGTTGACTTAATCTTTTATTCTTATCCCTAAACAACTTACGTTCTTTGCATCGAATTTTCCAATAATGTTTCATTTCTGAAACTTCTTGGTGAAGTTTAGCTAAACGCTTACTATAAGATTTCAAAATTTCAGGTAAAGGAATATAATAATTTTGCTGTTTTGGTTCTCTCATTTGGCTGCTTTAACTTCCTCCTGAAACTTCCCGAGCAATTTTTTCCGTCAATGGTCTTATCTCAAGCGATCCCCAATCATAAACTTTATAATAAGGGGTGTCTTTTTTTCTCATCTCTTCTATTAACTTCTTTGCTTCTGTTACATCTTCGGCAATAGCAAAAGCTAGACCTGGAGTATAATCTGAGTCAAAATTAGTCCAGATAAATAATTTTAGTTCGCTCATCTCTTCCTCCTTTAATTCTTCTGCCATCTTATCCTCCTTTTAAACTTTTACCTTCCCTAACCACAACAATCTGATCATCTTTCCTGATTATCTTAACCTCTGCAACCTCTGCATCTATCCCGTGAAACTCTAACAATACCCTCACCATACCGGGATTAATCTCTTGATCAGATTCAATATAAAGTAGCTTCTTAAGTCCCATTATTGGCATATTTCGCTTTGACCTCTTCTAACCCCTCAATAACATCATCTACCGAGGTTGCTAAAATATATGGAATATCAACACGCTCGCACATAGCTTGAAATTCCTCTTGTTCTTCCGTTTGCCGGCCGGTTAGACTTTTGCATTCTATAAACACAAGATACGGAACAAAGGCAGTTAAATCAGGAAAACCAACAAAGGCATATTTATCCTTACGATATCTACGCCTTACCGGATCCCAGATTCCGGTTGTTTTTGTCTTACCGCATATATACCCACATCGCCGTAAAAATGTAATTATGGAAAACTGGATATCTTTCTCAAGCCTAATCATTTAAATTTTTCAGGATATACTTCTTTAATTTTTATTAGTTTTTGATAGTATTTTTCTGTCGTCTTCTCATTAGAATAAAATGCCCTAAAGTTATATATTAATATAGCCGATATTTTGCCTAAGAATTTACATTTTGCTTTGTCTTTATTAAATGTGGTAGCCCAAGCATCTACCCCATTTGGCTTTGTTTCATTTTCTTTTTGTGCTAAAATTATTACTTGTTCATATCCGTATTTTTCTGATAATGACTTTGCTTCATTAATTGGTATTTCTTTACTCATCTTTCCCTCCCTTTTTTATTCAAATACCAATAATCATAATCGCCTATATCTTCAATCTTTTGCATTATACAATTTCCGCACAGTAAACCAGCACCTTCAGACTTATTTTTTGGCTTTATTCGTTCCCAAAGTTTATTAGGTATTATCAAATCTACTTTATATTGCTTTTTACAGGCTTGGCATTTACAACACATCTCTCCACCCCCAGTTCTTTTTGGATTGCTTCATCTATTTCATCTACAAGCCCTATGCTATAATCTAGTATCAAAAATCTTTCGTGTTCATTTGGGGAATAATCTCCATCATCACCTCTTACTTCATAGTCTTCAACACTATAATCTTCCATTGCCTTTGCAGTTATCTTATTTATATTATTCCTACTCAGTTTTGCTTTCAGTTGGCTAAGTTCTTGCTTTAGCTTATCTCTTTCTAATTCAAAATCTCCAGCAGTTTCAATTAAATCAGATATAAAGTGGCTTTTATCTTTTATAGTTTCTTCCAGTTCACTTATCCTTTTATCTTTTTCTTGTAACTCTTTACTATTTGGATGATTATTTATAAACCCTTTCATTCTTTCTAATTCGGTTTCTAGGTGGGATATTTTTAACTGAGCCTTGGCATAATCATCAGCTAGTATATGCAGCCTTTTGTTTAAATTATCTCTGTCTAAAATAACATTCGCCAGTATAGGTTGGGCTATGTCGTGCAGTTCGTTGAAGCCTTCCAATACTCCATTTTTGTGTGCTGTCATTTTAGGAAGTGGTTTATTCTTCTCACCCAACACCTTCTCTGCACAATCTAAAGCCTTTAGTGCTTGGATTGCAGTCCTTATAGCAGTTCTTTTATCTTCAAACTTGTAATCGCAATCATCAGACATAGTTGCTTTACGAGCATATTCCTTATCTATACTTTCTAATCCTTCAATAGTTTCTTTATTCATTGGGCCTCCTTGAATAGACCATTCTTCTGGCCATATCCTCAATAGTTCGTTTAGTGTCCATCGACATTTTCTTTAATATTTTGAACCCCTGATCTTCATTAACCTGATTACTTTCCATTATTACTTTTACTGCCTGCTTAACAATGGGCGTTTCTAAATGATATTTCATTTTAAACTCCTCTGCAAAAGAAATATATTCCTATACATAATCTTATTAATCTTCCAACTTGCCATTTCCAATTCTTATCTGCCGGAAGAAAGAAAGATAATACTGCATCTAAAATTAATATAAATCCTAAAATTATATCAATCATTTTTTCCTCTCCTCCATTAATTTATCTATAAATTCTTTAATATCTTTTAAACACTCACTATTAAAAATAGTTTCTTCTTCTGGAAAAAAAGCATAACAACGCCATCTGCTATACCACTTGATAAACCCAAGATTAACATTATGCTTTTTAGAACGTACTAGAAAAGGCTGTGTCTTTAGTTTATTTGTTCCTTTATAAAATTCTAAGTATTTGCTCATTTTGCTCCCCATTTAAACCAACCCCACACTGCTAAAATACAATATACCCCAAATAGACACCCCTGAGCCGGTAAGCCAGCTCTAAAATCTACCACACACCAAGCCAGGTTGGTCACGATCCAAACAACAAAGCAAATCCGCTTCTTCTTAATATTTAGAACTACACCTATTAGAGATAGCCCTGTCAACGCCCAGGTCATACAGATCCTACTCCTCCCATAAATAACTTTTGTATATACTGCTGTTCAATATCCCCAACATGAGGACTTTTGTATTTTGCATAAGGATCACGATGCCAACTACCGGTTTTGAAAAAATCAAAGCCGTATAAAAATAAGTTCTCTGGCTTACAGTCGCACTTTCTGATCAGTAAATCCACGATCATACATCCACTTGAAGGTGGCATGCCAATAATACGCTTTACCTCTGCTTCGTAAGGATAAATAAAAACTATTTCATCTATTGGTATTAAAGGGTTTCTCCCTTCGATATCCAACCATATAATATATTTAGGATTAAGCTGTTTCATCTCTGTTGAAATAGGAATGCACGAACTTAATATATCCGTTCTTGAACCGATATATTTTTCCTTACCTCTTGGGTTTCCTTTATTAAATCTAATAATTAAATCACAGCCGTCAATTTCAGGATGTTCCTTTTCAAGCACGATTGGAGAATTTCCTATAACTGCTATTTTTTTACCTTTTAGGTATTCTTTAAGTTCATCCAGCGTGATAGTGTTTTTATTTATAATCCTTAAAGCTTCTTTCCTCACTTCTTCGGGTTTAATCAATGCCATTGCTTTTTTACAGTGCGGACATTCATTATACTGGCCGCAAGGGCTGCCTTTTATATCCGCGTAAAAATTACTGTGGAAGCTGTACCCTGTAATCTTAGGATCACAAAACCCGCCAAAGACAACAACAGCCGGTCGTTTCATACTCGCAGCTATATGGTGCATTCCCCCATCTACAGTCAAAACCAATTTTGCTTTTTCTACTATACCAGCCGAAATCCTGAAATCAGGTGAAAAAATAGGGATAGCGCCTTTTATTATTAGATCGTTGGTTGTAAGACTGAATTGATACACCGGTAAAGGAAAATCCTCTATAACCTCTTCCCAGTTTTTTATTCCCCAATTCTTATTTTTGCTTCCCGGAGATCTCACTAATGGCTCAACAATCACAAAATCACTCTTAGGCATTAGTTCCATAGCTTTAGTTTTTTCCTGTTCAGTCAAACATATTCTACCGGCACGTGCTATATGATTAGGATCGAACAGAGTTAAACGACTGGGAATATATGCCTTAAAATATGGTCTTATACCTGGTTCGTTAATAATCGTAAAAGAATCCTTACGGGGATTTTTTTCTATTACAGGGCTATTTTCCCACGCTCTATGATGTCTTGGGTTTCTATGTCTATCACGAATAACAACAGGAACCCCCCGCGTCTCATAAATCTCCTCCACTATCCCTAATGCCATTATTTCGTCGCCTAATCCCATTACTACCTCTTACTTTCCCCAAGTCATTATGTAATCGCCTACCAACTCCTCCCTAACAACAAAACCTAAAGAGATAAGATAATCCACCGCTCCCTTTTGCGGAAAGCCGTAGTTTTCGTTCTGTTTCTTTTGTTCCACAACTATCACAGGTTTACTCTCAATCAATGTTTTTTCTGCTCCCTGTAAGATAGGTAATTCCCAACCCTCGCAATCAACCTTTAAAAATGATATATGTTTTAGATTGTAACTATCTAAAGTCTTGCATTTAGCTTTAACCCCTGATTCGCTTACTTGTGTCTTGCCGCAATCACCTGGATAAACAGCAAAATTCAACTCACCTTCTTTATCGCTTAAAGCCTCTTCATATATTTTTATATTGTTAATGCCCCGGGTATTCATCCTCATACACTCGTTATGCAGGCTTATCGGTTCAAAACAATGGACAAAGGGAAATTTAGCAGCTAAATGCCAGGCCCAAAAACCAACATTAGAACCTATGTCCACCGCTATGCCGCCGTATTCTTTAACATACTCCAGGGCAGGCTTGAGTTTATAATATTGATAGGATAGTCTGCCGGCAACAGTATCACTCTTTTTCAGCATCATCCTAAAGTGCTCCTCACCCTTAGGCAGCCACCACCCTCCAAAGTAATCTTTGCTTTTTACCGCAGAAAGAATATCATCTAACGGACAATACTCCACCTCTGTCAGCGCACTCCCCGGAGTTGCATGTATCAGATCCGCGCCAAACGTCCTCCATGCCTGATAACGAATACCCTTATACTCCTCTAACATTTGCTCACACGTTTTAGGCTTTGAAGGATGCTTATATCCATCATGGTGATGTTTTCTCCCGTTTGTCTCTTTCAGGTCCATACCCATCAATACAACCAATTTCACCCCTCTTGTCAGAGCATAGTTTATTGCCATCACCCCGGAATTGCTTCTGATCAGCTTTAGCGGCTCGGTTTGCAGTTCTGTTGTATTTTCGATTTTATCCCAAACCTCTACCCCAGGCTTATCTTTCAAGCTTTTTACAACCGTAATCTTCGGAATACTACAATTCATTAGTTGCTCACCAAATTCCTCAAAGAAAGAATTGTCACCGAAAAACATCTCGGTAGCATTAGGGCATGTTTCAAACGCGCGGTTAACTGCAATAACATACTGGCCAATCAATTTCTTAAAATCTATAACCTCAACACTTACACCTCCACCCACTACAAACGCAACCTCGCCAGTGTGCCTTATGACTTCTTTTCTCTCGACAATGGTAGTCTTTATTGCATTTATATTCTGGCTAATAAATCTATCTCTCCACCACTCAATCGGCTGGACCGTCAGATGAAAGACAAATCCCTGTTTCCTATGCGGCCGGGGCATAATTACATGATAGGTCTCATGCTTTGTGACTCTGTATATCTCTTGTATGCATTTGTCGACAAACTCCGGTGGAACATGTTCCATAACGTCGGTTGAAAATGAAAAATCAAAAGAATTATCCTCAAACGGAAGCCGCCATAATGGCGCCTCAAAAAATCCCTGCTTTTCTTTGGCGTCCACTACTGCAGCAAGCGTAATATCTACCGCTTTAGCTTTATATCCCAGCCTTCTTAAATCCATAGTCGCGTTACCTGCACCACAACCAATCTCAAGAATATGCCACTCTTTATTAATCCGTCCGACAAAGTGGTTGGCAATATGCTTCGATGTCTGTGATGTTGTTTCTACACCTTGATTCCATCCTCTCTGATATTTATCCTTTTCCTTGTCTTCTATCTGTTTAGCTCGAGGCCTTGATACCTGCTCTTTATATTTTCTGCTTGCCTGGTACTGCTCTATTACAGGATCGCTTACCCTTTTTTTATCAGTATCAAATATCTTACAGTATTCTAACGGTAGGCGGTAAACAGAAACATCCTTGCGGTCATCCAAAACCTCTTTAAGAAACTTTTGATCCCAGCGTTCTATATCCTCCGCATTTCGCTTAATCCACTCATCAACTACCTCCCGGGCTTTAAGCGTATTGTTAAAGAATAGAACTGCCCCGTTTAACTGTGGTGAAGGAAATTGCTCACCAATATTCCAGTCGCGGTAATTAACACCGATGTCCTCTTTGATTTCAAAAAATAAAGACGGATACTTATGGATCACGCTATCAGCATCCAGATATACAACCGCCTTTGTAGGATTTTCCTTAAGCTGTCTTTTGATTACCTCAGCTTTTATTTTACAGTTCGCCTGCCAACTATACCTACTATCAACTGCTTCTATTATGTAGGGCAGGTCAAATCTCTTGTAGCATTCAATAAGCTTTTTTATTTCCTCTTCATACCCTGAGTCGCGGGTATAGAAACTTACAAAAATCAGTTTGTCTGTTTTCTCCATGGTTTACCTCTTCACGATACAAATATCGTGCTTGTTACATTCATATTTTATAATATTAAAAATAGTTGTTTCCTCTGCCCAACGCGTGTCATTATGCCTAGTCCGACCGTTTCGAAACCCTGGCTTAAAATACTCTGATCCGCACATGTCAGCACCGTAAATGTTTATAACCTTGGCGCCCCTGGCGATTACCTCGGCAATTGCTACGAAAAGACTGTAATTCCACCAGAATTTGATATGCGGAATAGGTACAGAGAAAGGAACTTTTGAGCCATAAGAAAATGTTTCATTCTTAAATTGGTTGAAAAAGTTATTTATAGGATCATAATCCGCGGGTATATCCCTGAGCCATCGCTGCGGAATCCATAAAACAATATCTTTGAGGCTAATCTGCAAATACAAGGATTTACAATAACAACTCTCAAACATCTCAATATCTACCATTACCCAGTAATCAAATTTAAAGCTGCTAAACACTGCACAATTCAAAGCGACTAAATAGTCACACCCATCTTTATTGATTTTTTGCTGAGTAGACCTAAGAGATAGAGATGGGCCAGGGCAACATATACCACAGGTTCTCATTTATTTTTTCACCTTCTCAATATTTCTATAGAACACATGATTACCCCGGGTAAACACTTTAATATATCTCTTGTCTGATTCCATTCTCGCGAGCCATTTTTTATCATACTTAGTACTACCCCAATGATCACCTTTATGAGTTGGGCTATGCTCAGACACTGACCAAGCCTTTCGCGCTAACTCCCAAGTTTTTTCTAACTCCCTATCAACATGAGAAGCTTTTAGTCCATACACTCCTTTTAAAGTCCCCCGGGCTCTAATTCCAGAAGCTACATCTAGCATACCATCGTACCCCTCGCCTGAAGCCTCTCCGAGTATTGCCCGTACTGCAAGATTATCCGGAATCTCCTCTCCTACCGCAGTCCCACAGTAAGCAGTTAATATTAAGAATGTAAGTACTGCCCCAAATATAACGCATAAAATATTATATCCTATCCCAATCCCGTCAAGAACTTGCTTCTTGAAGCTCATTTTATACCTCCGCTTTTTCTGGCGCCAAAGCCGATCTCAATATATCTTTCATAGACTCAGGAATACCACTATGCTTTTTATATTCTTCCCTCTCGGTGATCCGCAGCTGGGCAAAAGACTTCGGCATTTCCACTTTCAACGCTTTGATAAAATATGCCCATACATTTTCCGGTTCCGGATTTGCTTTTAGAGCATTCTTCGCTATTTTGATAATTTTATCTATGGGCGGGAAATAGCCGGTATGCTTTTTTATTGATGATATAAAAATAAATATATTAACATTAAATTTCTTTAGAATAGATGGAGCCACTAAGGCCAACTCTTTTTTTTCTTCATCAGTAATCTTAAAATAGGCGGGCGAAGCCCCTTGCTCTGTACCCTTCTTATTAGTCTTGTTACTATTAGTCTTGTTACTATATAAGGATTTAAACGTGGTTAAATCGTGATTTAAACGCTGTTTAATCGTGAGTTTCACATTGTTTAAATCACTGAGTTTCATGCTGTTTAAATCACTTAGGAATTTATCTACGCTCTCAATGGTTAAAGGAAGCCATTGATTTTTGTCTATAAGCCAGTATCGATTGCAAAGTTTTTTCCCCAGCCGACGCTTCTTAATTATATTAAACAGCTCCAGGATCCAGATAGCTCCATCGACCATGGGAACACTAATGCTTAATTCTTCCGCGATCGTCCTAATCGAAGGCCAGGTCTTTTGTTCTTTATTCGCGTGCCGGCATAAAACAAAATATACACCGGCGGCGTACACCTTCACATATTTTGAGTATTCATCGAGAAACTTATTATCTACACGAAACCAACCTTTAACTCTTAAATCCCGGACTTCAAAAGATTCATCATTCATGGTTTATCTCCTAACTAAAAAAAGGGATGCCTCCGGCATAGGTAAGCGAGCCCAAATCGCCAGATCTGGCAAACCTTGCCCGACAAGGCATCCTTTTTTTATTCCGTATATTTGTATAATTATTGAGGCTCGCTTTTCCATCTACTTTAAATTACCGCTAATATATTTCTTTGTCAAGTCTTTTTTTTAGAGGCCCTAAAGGTTAGCCTGGGATAACTCCTTCCCAGATCACATAAGTATATTCCGGCAATAGTGCGTGAGCCGGCATTGATTTCTCAGGTTTTAAATTACCAAAGGCCCCCGGGTAAATTTTCTGGTGCGCAAATATATAACTCTCTACACAGAACCACCAAGAAGTATGCTGTTTAATCCAGCCACGAAGAAAAGATAAAAAAGATAAAATTCCAGGGATATCATAGGGTACGTTAACATGAGTAGCCGCCCATATGGCCACATCTTTAAGCCGGGTAAAACTATCGTAGTCCTTGTATCTGACTACCTTTATATATTTACCTTTATAAAATTCAGGAAAATTCACTAACTTAGCCTTTGGCGGTGCTACTCTAACCGACCAAAACTTATCAGGAGTTTCTACTTCCCTGGCTATCATGACTTCAACATGAATGAATTTAGCATGATCGGGCGAGAACCCTTTTTGTAATTGTTTCTTCTCTATCCGGTTACCAAAAAATCCACCTTCATTCTTTGCTACTATGCCATCGCCTGGTCTGAATAAATCAAGATTAAATTTTACCATTATATTTTAACCCCATACTTTTTCTCTGCATATACTTTGATGCCTTCCCATAATACTGGCCCTAACTTTTTCATAAGCTTTTTTGCTTCTGCTCTTGCCTTTTTCCTCTTGGCCCTGATTTCAGCTATCTTCTTTCTTATCATTCTCCATTCCTCCTATTTTTGTTATCCTCTTTCATTTCAGTAAGTATATTTCTCCCCTTCTTTGTCTCATTTCTTATTGCTTCTTGAGCTATAAGCTCAGAAAATTTGTCTATGGCCTCACACATATCCTCAAGACTCTTTATCTGTTGTGTAAGTTTTCTTTTATTGGTCATTTAACCCCCTTTCGCACAAGAAAAAAGAAAAGACCTAATATTCCACCACAAACACCTATTCCTATTGGTTCTTTATTTGGTATACATAGTCCTAATAAGATAAAAACTTAAAGAAATTGCTCCTCCCGCTACACCCACACCTGCTATCCAACACACCGCTTGTTTAAACTTACCTACCCAGTAGGTATTATCTTTTACTTTAGGAACAATTTCATCGAGCTTTAAAAATATCTTAGTAAGTGTTCCTGATATACCATTATCAAGACGGGTTTTTATATGGGAAACATCACCAGCTACTTCGGTTTGTTTTATTTCCAGTAATTGTAATTTATCAGATAGTTCCTTAAATTGTTCCATATCACTCCTTATTTTTTATCCTTCTTCGCTTTGTATTCTGTTATGTCCAGCATTTCTTCTTCTGCCAACTCCTATAGTAATTGCATAACAAATTTCAAAAAAATTTGGTAATTCTAAATCTCCAAAATTATCAAATAATCAAAATCACTGGCCTCCTCTAACGCAACGCACATAGCGGTTATAGGTCTTAGTGCTGCCGTACACGAGGCCATTGTTAAAGCCCACAATCAGCGCGTAATGGGTAAAGTAGGGATACGTAGTGGCCGACCAATAATAGCTGCTGAAAGTACTCGGAAAAGCATATTGATCAATATAAGGTGCATCAGCTGCTTTTACATCGGTAATAGCTGCCTT
>Ga0075122_10002520_pt1 | contig 12015 bp, 19 predicted proteins | sample AntAceMetag02UKB_FD_69790 | JGI IMG/M metagenome (GOLD analysis project Ga0075122, IMG submission 69790) | Saline lake microbial communities from Ace Lake, Antarctica - Antarctic Ace Lake Metagenome 02UKB | ecosystem: Environmental > Aquatic > Non-marine Saline and Alkaline > Saline | place... | reverse complement strand
TTTAGCGCATCAGCGATTGTATCTTGTGACATTTTTTATTCCTATGAAAACTTATTAAAGCCAAGTTCTACAGCTATCTCTCTAAAGCAGTGCCTACATAAATGAAGTCCATAGGACCTTATGTGAGCACCAAATCTTCCACACCTTTCACAAGGCTTGGACGCAACGCCGATTTTTCTTTCCTGCGGCTTGTTATGCTTTATGTACTTAGCTTTAACTTCTGGCTTAGCATTTAATTGTTTGAATATTTTGTTATAATTTGATACTGTCATTTTATTTGAATTCTGTTTGGAAGTTCTCTTCCATAAATTTAATTATCTCTTCTTTGGAAATTGTTTGTCTTTTTGAAACTTTCCCTCGCTTTACTTTTCTAAGTCCGACTCTTCTTCCAGATCTTTTGAAAACAACTGTTACGTCAAGTCCCATTATTCCTATATCTCTTTGGTATTCTACTCCCGGAATTTCGATATATTCTTGGATGCCAAATGAAAAATTATTAACACTAATTTGTTTTTTCCTTAATTGGTTATCAATAGCAATAAGCATTTTTTTCAAAAATTCTCCAGGATTTTCCCTAATTGTAACAACTGCCCCGATTTCAAGGCCAGGTCTAACTCCAAGAGACGGAATTCTTTTTTTAGAAGACGTCTTACATGGCTTTTTCCCAGTTAAAAGTTCAAGTAGCTTAACAGCCTTAATCAAATTTTCTGCAGTTGCACCAATATTTAGAACAATTTTATCAATTTTTACTTCTCTCATGGGATTAATCTTGTTTTCCATTTTAGGTTTTTGTTTTTCTTCTGTCATTTTATTTTGTTATCATTATTTGTTTAATTAGAGCATTAATTTTCACGCCATCAGCATCAATTTCTACCATTTTCTTTTCTTTGTCAATATTTGTTACAGCTCCAGTAGTTCCTGCATGCTTACCTGCAACAATCAATGCATTAGCCTTTTCTTTAAGTTCTAAGCATGTGGTTATCTTTTTATCTTTAAGTGAAATAATAAGTGAGTCGTTAACATTACACTTAGTATTAGACAAAATGTTAGAACCATCCCCCATATTTAGCTGCACTTTTTTACCTTTAAGTGTTTTTTTAGAAGTAACTTTCGAGATTTTTTCTTGAGCTTCTTTTTCATCAATTTCAGAAAGTAGGAATTTGCCTTTATCTGATAAGGTCATCTTGTAATTTTTCTTAGATGGAGTAAGTGTAATAATATCATGTAGGCAAACAGCATTCTTATCATTTAGTACTTCCTTTTGATTTATTAAAACAGTCTTTGTATTAAGTGCAATCTTAACTTCTTTTCTTGTTTTTGCAACCTTTAGCATATCTCTAAGCGCCACTAAGATTGGCACACCATTTCCATTATTCGATTTAACAACAAACTTTGTACCTTTTCTTGCGACAGGCCAATTTTTTGGCATAGCATTTCTTTTCTGATGTGTTTTACTCATTTTTTGCCCCTGTAGATACACCCTTGGGTGCCTCCTGTTTATCTAATTTTGAATCTGCCTTTTTAACTTCTTTGGTCTTTTCTTTCTCTTCTTTTTTAGCATCGACCTTTTGAGTCTTAGCTTCTTTTTTAGTGCTTACTTGGGTTCCAAGTCTAGCAGCTCTTTTCTTATCCTCTAGGTTTAAAGCGGTAATTAAAAGATTTGATGGTCTAAGCGCAACTTTAACTTTTGATCCATCTAATTTTTGGGTCATTATTCCGTCAATATATATTTTTGAATATTTTGTTTTAACATCAGAGACTTTGCCAGATTTACCAGCGAATTTTCCTCTCATAATTTTCACAGTATCTCCTTTTCGCAGAGTAACGTTTCTAGTTTTATGTTTATCTCTAAGTTCTTTTGATAAGTGTGATGATAACAATTGATTTTTAATATGAAGTGGAGCGTTAGCTAGATATTTTCTTTGTTTTCTTGGTTGTTTACTTGCTTTCCACGCTTTACTAAATTCTTTTTTCATTTTAATATACAATTGAAGCTATTTTGGCAACTGATGGCCATCGCTCCATTACCTCCCTTGCAATTGGACCTTTAATTTGAGTTCCTTTTGGATTACCCTTCTCATCTTTTAATATGGCTACTGCATTATCTTCAAATGCAATTCTTTCTCCAGTAAGTCTTCGGTATGACTTCTTTTGTCTAATTAAAACTGCATCGAAAACTTTTCCTTTCATATCAGGAACGCCCTTTCTTATTGATACTTTTACCCAGTCTCCAATCTTGGCGCAAACCTGCTTTCCTTTTTTTGCCTTAGCTTTCTTTACTGAAACAAGTTTTACAATTTTTGCACCGCTATTGTCAGCTGCGATCATTTTGCAACCGAGATTCATACTAACAGTTGCCCGTGCGCTTATTGCTTTCATTTGGAGCCTCCAGCGACGAATGAATGATAGATTTTACATCTTACTTTCATTTTACATCCTCCGCATCTTTAACTTTTGAAATTACAACGAAGTGGATAATCTTACTAAGTGGCCTACATTCTTGAATCTTCACAAGGTCGCCCTTCTTAATTTCCTTCTCCATACAGGTGGTGAGTCTAGCATGAACCTTTGTCTTAGATTTGGCATATCTTTCATATTTTTTGACATAAATCATTCTTTCAAACTGAATAGCAATTCTTTTATGAAATTTCTTTATTACAATTCCTTCAAAAGTTTTACCCCTAGTCTTAAGCCCACCATGGATATGACAATCTTTATCCCCACAGTCAGGTCTAACTAGCTCTGCATTCTTACCCTTTGCGGGCTCTGCGTTTGTTTTTTTGTTTTCCGTTTCCATTTTTATTTTTGTGTATAATAGGGTTTTTTGCGTCGCTTTTAAGCGTTCCTATTCATCTATCGAGTCTTCTTCAAATCCCAATCCCACGAGGATTGATTTGATTTTTTTCGTGTGATCTCCTTGAAGTTCAATTAGGTCCCCCCGAAAGGTTCCCCCACACGCAAGCTCATTCTTGAGACTCTTAGCTATTTTTTTCACGTCGATACCCTTATCGAAGCCGGTAACAACGGTTACTATTTTCCCGTATCTTTTACGGTCCGTTGATATCTTTATTCTTTGCGAACTTTTTACTATTTGTTCGCAAACACAAGCTTGTTCTGGCAAGCCACATTTTGGACATATTTCCATAGTTTTATTTTTTCAACTCCTTCCGCGAAGGTTCTTGTACCCCGATGGGTGCCTCCAAAGATTTGTTGATTGTGTGTATTCTAGCTATCATTTTTTTGATTTGCTTAGTGTTGTTTGATTTTCCAGCTCCAGCACTAGATTTCATAAGCTCAAGCTTGAGCTCCTTTAGCTTCTTTTTTCTATCATTAACAGAAAGCTTTGCGATTTCTTTTGCTTTTAAGGTTGCCATTATTTCTTTGCCTCCTTAGTTTTTTTAACAGATTTTTTCTTCGTAACTTTCTTCTTGATAGTTAATTTAACTTCAGGCATTTTTGCCTTTTCCGAGTTATTTTTTAATTCTTTAACTAACTCTTCTGTAATATTTATTCTGTCTACAAGTTTTGCATCTGGAGGCATAATGCTAACCTTAACACCGACTGTCCCAGGTTTTGTTTCCGCTCGAGCCTGAGCCTTATTGACAACCTTAGCGGAGTCTCCAGTTTTCTTCAAATATCCGTGAGCAAATCTCCAACTTTTTGCACGAGAACCAGGAAGTTTACCACTGATTCTTAACTCAACTCCAAGCGCACCAGCTTTAACAATTCTTTGAAGCGCACGATAGGAAACAACTTTAAACTTTAGTGGTCCAAATCTCTCAAGGCTAAGAGCAATATCATCAGCCATAAATTGAGCATCAAACTCAGGATGAAGTATTTCCTTAATTTCTATGTGTGGATTTTCAAGCTTAAATTCTTTTTTTAGCATACGTGTAAGTTCATTGATTTTCTCACCCTTTCGGCCAATTACAAGCCCAGGCTTATTTGTGGAGATAACAATCTTCTCACCGACGGGAGTATATATTATGTTAACAGCGCTAACTTTACCTTTTCCTAAGTTATTTTTTATTCGTTCTTTCATCGAATATTCTTCCTTTTTGAAGCTGACAGTTTTTCTTTCATCCATTTTATTTTTTTGTTACCTTATTTTTTAATTGAATTTTTAAGTGAGTCCTCTTTCTTCTTACCCCATATTTTGCATATGGTCTATTTCCTATGTTGGCAATTGCTTCAACAATTACAGGTTCATCAATACCGTTTGACGCAGCATTTCCAGCAGCATTTTTTAGAACCGAAATAAATTCTTTTGCAGCTCTTTCTGGGAATCTTCCAGACATAATTCCTTTACCATGCCGATGGGGGATCTCACCTTTCATTGGAACAGCTTTTTTACCAAGAACAACTTGCTCCAGATCAAGAATAGCTTGCTCAACAGTTTTATTTTTTATAAATTTACAGATTGATATAGCATATTTTGTAGATATTTTAATATTAGTAAGATTCGAAATAATAAATTCTTTTGCAGGTTTTTTATCTATCTTTTTTTTAGGCTTAGAGTCTTTTTTTTCTTCTGTCTTTTTTTCTTCAGGAACTTTCTGCTTTTCTTCAGGCTTAGTAGAAACTCTTTCTTCTTTTTTCTCTTCTGTCTTTTTCTCTTCAGGTTTAGTAGAAACTATCTTTTCTTTCTTCTCTGTTATTTGTATTTTTTTATTTTCTTCTGTCATTTTATTTTCTTACCGATTTAACTTTTTTATTTAAGCTTGTATGAACTATTCTTGCTCTTGTTGGAGCAAATTCTCCCATTTTACACCCAAGCATTTCACCGGTGACTTCAATTGGAACAAATTTGTTACCGTTGTAAATTTGAATCTTCATTCCAACAAGTGCCGGAACAATAACAAGATCTCTTAGGTGAGTTTTTATAATCCTTTTTTTCTGCGTCTTTAATTCTACTTTAGAAACAAAATCCTCATGAGCCTGGAAACTTCTAAGAACAGTCCTTCTTTTTCTAGCAGGAAGGTATTGAGCAAACTCTCTAACATCTAAGGCTTTTAGCTCTTCAATTGTTTTCCCACGATATTTGAATTCTTTTTTCTTTATTTCCATTTTATTTTTTCTTACCAGTTCTTCTTGGCCTAATTAAACCAACTTTTGCACCAGGAGGAGAATTTCTTTTAGCAATTTTTGGCTTAGGGTTTTTTGCTCTACCTGAACCGAATGGATGGTCAATGACATTCATACAAACTGCCGATGTCCTCGGGAATAATTTATTTTTTGCTTTTTTAATGAAGTGTTGTTTACCAGCTTTTAATACAGGCTTGTCAAGTCTCCCGGCTCCAGCGGCAACACCAATAGTCGCTCGACACTCGCCATTAAATATTTTTTCCTTTTTTGAAGGCATAATAACATGTATCTTGTTCTCAACAACCCGACTTATAGTAGCACTACTCCCGCCAGTCTTAATAAATTTTCCACCATCTCTTGGGCGAGACTCTATATTATAAATAGATGTTTTTACAGGAATATCTTTTAATTTTAAAATGTGTCCATCTGAGATTTTGCTTTTGTCAAATCCAATTTTTTGTCCTTCAAACATATTTTTTGCAGCAGGCATAAAAAAAGAACCTTTGGCATGAGCCACTTTAGCTATTGGAGCAGAATGCCCAGCTGAATTGATTAATTTAACAACAATCCCTTCTCCCCCCATTTCTGGCGAGTATTTTAATTCATGTTTAAATGAGCTTTTTTTAACTTTGTAAGTATGACTTCCTTTTCCACGAGCTTGAACAATAATTCTTTTTCCCATTTACATTAATCCCAATTTAGTCGCGACATCTATCGCTAGACTATCTTTATTTAATTTAACATAAGCATGTTTCCTATTCTTGTGAATGAGTGTTCTAATTTTTTCCACTTTAACATCTAAAACTTCTTCAACATATTTTTTAATAGATTCTTTTGTATCAGACATATCTGTAACAAATGTTAAAACATTTTCTCTTTCAATCATCATTACGGCCTTTTCTGTGACTAATGGTTTCATCATTTTAGTTTCTCTCCTAATTCTTGTATTGCTTTTTCTGTGTAAAGAGTAATTCTTCCCGGTCCTCCAACTGCTAAATCCAAAACACTAAGTTTCTTGGCATGGGAAACATCAAATGCAGTTGTTTTAATTTTTTCATCTTCTCCCAGAACGATTAAAAGTCCAGCAGTGCTTTTATATTTTCTTCCTCTAGATTTTCCTTTTCCAGCTCTTTGAGTTTTTTTCTTGACTGCAAGAGAGAATAGAGATTCTCCGAGAATACTTTTTACACTTTGAATTAAGTCTTTAGTCTTTAGGGCAGTAATTCCTGAATCAACAACATATGGAGCATTTTCAACTTTTACGTCCTTAAGGGTTTCATACCTTCTTGATATAAAGCTACCATCTGCAGTAGCACTCAAAGCAGAAATCAATGCAACCCGCATCTCCTTTTTATTAACAGACCTAGTATTAATCATAGATACAGCTTTAGGAGGATGAGCTCTTCGTCCACCCCTACAGTTAGGAACAGTTGCTCCAACAAAATTAAATTGAGAACCTTTTCTTGTCATAATCTTTCGAGGAACTCTGGAGATACCACGGCCATACTGACTCTTCCAAACTTTACGATGATGCTTCATAATACCGCTTGCAGAATAATTATTTCCTGCCATTAAATTAGGTCCATATGGTTGCCACGATTTTTTAGCTTCAAGAACTTTAAATATAATATCACTTCTGACATCAGCACTAAAAAATTCCGGAGAAGCAATCTCTTTAGCTGCCTTTCCCTTGATGTCGTAAAGTTTTATTTTTTCCATTTTATCTTAGTGTAATAAATTCAAAGTTTTTCTTTGATTGTTTTCGAGTAGGTCGTAGCGGGTATGTAGCAATCAATTGTCTTTTTGACGGGCCTTGAATAGATCCATTAACAATCAAAAAATCAGTTTTTACATCACCGTAATTTTTAATATTATTTAACTCAAAGTCAGATGCTTTGCCCATTTTAACGATTTTATTATTATAGATTGCACGAGTAAACATTCCAAGCTGACCAGCCATAGGAACTCTAAAAATAACTCTAGCAGGATGCCAAGGACCAAGTGACCCAGGTCTTCTTTGTCCCTTCTCTGATTTATGACTCTTTAATGTAATTCCAAATCTCTTTACGGGTCCACAAAGCCCGCGACCAGTTGTAACGCCCCTTAAATCTACAAGTTGTCCTTCAGAAAATGTATCAAGAGCAGAAATCTCTTTTCCTAAGTTTTCTTTTACAAATGCAAGTTTCTCAGAAATATCACCATTAATTCCAACTTCAGCCACGTCTGGCTTTGTTTTAATATTAGTTTTTTTAACAACAGAATAACAAATTACTCGAATATCATCGTATTCACTCTCCTTAATATCATCAATTTTTTTCTTTGAGCCCTCATTTTTTTTTGGCATTTTTATTTGCCTCTTTAATTCTTTATCTAGGTTTTCAGCCAAAATTTCTTTGGCGACTTTAGAATCTTTGTAAAATCTAACTGAAAGAATTTTCATTGGAGGACACTCGAGTATTGTAGCGGGAACAGCTTTTGTTTTATTTTTAGTCATAGAATGTTCAGTGCTATCTTTTACAATAGCAGATTTCATACCAGCTTTATAGCAAATAAACCCTTTAAGTTTTTTATCAGAATTAATAGCGTCCCAGTTTATACTAGGCAGCATTTTAGCTGCTCTTTTACGAGGCCAGTATTGCAGGCTTCCTTTTCTTGGTGATTTTTTTGTTGGCATTTTTGATATTTCTTAATAGCGTAGATGTTCATTTTACTTACCCTGGAATAATAATTTTAGCTAATTTGGGTTTATAAACTTTTGTGCAAGAAGAATGTGGAAAAGGTGCGTGGACGAGGTTTTGTATTTTTGAACATGCGCTGGTAGCGCCAGAAAATGCGGTGGCCGAGCCGAAGTTAGCCAAAAGAAAGTATGTAAAAACATTACAGGGCTTTTGGGTGGCTGAGTTAGGGATGAGAACTCGTTCGATTCTATTCGTCGCGCAATTTCTGAAGAAATATGCGCGGACGGGGAATCGAACCCCGATCAACTGGTTGGAAGCCAGTTATTCTGCCTTTAAACTATCCACGCTTAATCAAAATAGTCCTGAAGCCTTTTTAAAATTTATGACAGCATCATTTAGGAAAAATTTCTCCACAAAAGTAAGTGAGAATAACAATAATTATAAATCATTTCTTCAATCAAGATTTATGCAAGATTGCTCAAAGCCAAAGATTTCAGAACTATTGTTAAATGAGAATGCGGGAAAAATTATTTACTGTAGTCCAAATCTTAAGGGTACATTTGAAGAGAAGGCATGGAGAATATCTATGGAGTTAAATGGGAAATGGGCGAGATCAGCATCGAGTATTGATTTTTCAAGAGTAAGCGAAGAACTAAAGAAAAGAGGGTACAGGGAGGCCTCCGGTTGGCCAGTTAGTCATAGGATTTTTTCAGATACTTACGTTTTTAGGCCAAAAGAAGGAGGTCTAGTATTAGCAATATGTCAGTTGGCCCGCGAAGGTGGTCGTAATCCCTGGGAAGAAGAGACGGTAAAATACTATGATACAAATACGGACACAAAAGAACAACAAGATTTTCTAAAAGGAAAGGCAGTGGAATATGTAGACATCATTAGCAGTCTATTAAGGTCCTAGATTTTTGTATAATTATTATGCAGTTTTCTATGGCAAGACGTGCATAAAATATCACATTTCTTTATCTCGTCCAAAATCCTTTCCATCGGAGCACCCATTCTAACTAAAGCACTTATCGTATCCTTTTTCTCAACTGGAAGTCTATGATGAAACTCCAATCCACTCATTCTACCACATCTAGAGCAAGATACGGTTTTTTTATATTCGGCAAACCAGTTTCTTATTTGCTCCTTCCGTCTTTTCTCTAATTTACCCTTGCTAATTAAAATTTTCATATTGTATAGCGCGATCGATAGGATTTGAACCTACGACTTCCACCTTAGGAGGGTGGCACTCTATCCAGACTGAGTTACGATCGCATAAAATAACATCACTAAAAGTGTATTTAATGGTTTCTGTAAAAAGGATTTGAACCTACTACTTCCACCTTTAGGAGGGTGGCACTAGGTTTCAGACCGAGGTTAGTCAAAAGAAAGTATCTTAAAAATATTATAGGGCTTTTGACTGGCCGAGCTGGAGTTACTATTCGCATGATATTTTTTTAAAGGGAACTTTCTTTTAAAAATTATGGTAGTTAAAATATTGGGTGCAATAGACATGCTCGCAGGGTTATTATTGATATTTGGGGCAGGACTAGATTTGCCATGGCAGCCACTTTTTATCTTCGGGGCTTTGTTGCTTTTTAAATCATTTCTCGGAGGAATACCAAAAGACCCAGCAAGTATAATAGATTTTCTCGGAGGAATAGTTTTACTTTTATCTATCTTAATAGCATTCCCATGGTATATTTTATTGATTTTTGGAATATTGGTTATACAGAAATCTATTTTTAGCTTTCTAGAAATGTAGAATTCAAAACAAATCTTTAAAAAAGGGTTTCTAATAACTTTTATATATAGCTTTAAATTAAAAACAAAATGGAAGAAGAAAATAAATCAAGTTTCGGGAAGTTTCATGACAAAAATTACAAGCTATTGCTGTTAATACCAATAACATTATTTGTATTATCACTTATTTTCATCGGGATATTTTATTCAAATAACGGTGATTTCTTAAATAAAGACATTTCCTTGACAGGAGGAACTACAATAACAATCTATGAAGAGGTAGATACAAATGCTTTGGTTTCAGAGTTGTCCGGTAAATTAGAAGATTTGAGTACAAGAACTATTTATGATATTGTTTCAAGAGAGCAAAAGGCTCTAATAATAGAGACAACTTCCGACGGAGAAACGACAAAAAAGGCAGTAGAAGATTATCTTGGGCACGAGTTAACATCAGAAAATTCAAGCTTTGAGTTTACAGGTTCAACTCTTTCAGAAAGTTTCTACAAGCAGTTAATTATAGCAATCCTGGCAGCATTCATCTTTATGGCCATAGTGGTTTTTATAATTTTTAGAACAATTGTTCCATCTACAGCAGTAATTATTTCAGCTTTTGCAGATATCATAATGACACTTGCCGTGGTAGATTTATTGGGAATGAAATTATCTAGCGCAGGAATTGTAGCCTTCTTAATGCTTATAGGTTACTCGGTAGATACAGATATACTTCTTACAACAAGAATGCTAAAGCGACATAAGGGTTCAGTAAATGAAAGACTTTTTGGGGCATTCAAAACAGGAACAACAATGACCTTGACATCACTTTTGGCGATAGTATTTGCCTTGATGATCATTAGCTCTTTTTCCTTCATATTACAACAGATTTTCATCATATTGGCAATAGGTTTGTTCTTTGATCTATTGAATACATGGATAACAAACGCATCAATATTAAAATGGTACGTGGAGGCTAAAAAATGAAACTAACTTGGAGAATTTGGATTTTGTTAATTGTATTAGTGCTGTCATTGATTTCAATATTTGTAACACCAAATTTTATGAAGAGCGGAATTTTAATTTCAAGCGTAGTTAGTAATTCTTCTGCTTTTGAACAAGGGCTAAAACAGGGTCAAATTATAACCGGAGTAGACGGAATAAAAATAAAAACTCTAGACGATTTTTCAAATTCAATTTCAGAGAGATTTACTTCAGGAGAAAGTGAGAAAGTAATTTTCCAAACGAGTGATGGAGAAATAATATATTTTTCAGAGACAGCACCAGAAATAATTGTTGCAGCAATACCAAAAACGAAAATTAAGACAGGATTGGATTTGTCCGGGGGCTCTAGAGCTCTAATAAAGGCAGAAAATATTGACCTAACATCAGATCAAGTAAGGACATTAATCGACGTGATAAGTAATAGATTAAATGTCTATGGAATATCTGACATGAAAATTTTACCAGTTAGGGATTTGTCTGGAAACAACTTTATGTCAATAGAAATTGCAGGTGCCACTCCAAGCGACTTGGAAGAGTTAATTTCAAAACAAGGAAAGTTTGAGGCAAAAATTGGAAATGAAACTGTATTCGTTGGAGGAGATAAAGATATAACATCAGTTTCAAGAAATCCACCCGAAGCAATAATAGAAAGATGTGATCAGTCCGGCGACGGATATTTTTGTAATTTCAGATTCGCAATTTACTTAAGTGAAGACGCTGCAAAAAGACATGCAAAAATAACAGGAAAGTTAGAAGTAAATTCAACCCCGAGTGGGAGTTATCTCTCGATGCCATTAGAGTTATATTTAGACGATAATTTGGTTGATACACTATTAATAAGCGAAGGGTTAAAGGGCAGAGTAACAACGCAAATTGCAATATCAGGTTCTGGGACAGGAGCAACTCAAATAGAGGCATATGAGGCAGCAGAGGAGAACATGAAAAAACTTCAAACAGTGTTAATTACAGGAAGTTTACCATATAAGCTAGAAATAGTGAAGTTGGACACAATATCTCCAATTCTGGGAAAGGATTTCATTCGTTCAATATTTATAGCTGGGCTAGCAGCACTTCTTGCAGTTTCTATAGTAGTATTTGTAAGATACAGAAAAGTAAAAGCATCGTTCTTTTTGGTATTAACTAGTATTTCAGAGGTTATCATAATTTTAGGAATAGCATCATTGATTAATTGGAATTTAGACCTTCCAAGTATAGCAGGAATTATAGCGACGATTGGTATGGGAATAGATAGCCAGATAATTGTTATAGATGAGGCAAAGCACAATAAGGAAATAAGCATAAAGGAAAGAATGAAAAGAGCAATGGCAATTATTATGGGGGCATATTTCACAGCATTAGTAGCACTTCTCCCTCTTCTTTGGGCAGGAGCAGGGCTTCTAAAGGGATTCGCGATAACTACGATAATTGGAATTACAGTGGGAGTTTTAATAACACGTCCAGCATTCGTAGATATAGTAAAAAAAATAGAGGATTAAATGTACCCATCTCAACACTT
>Ga0075122_10002519_pt1 | contig 12018 bp, 13 predicted proteins | sample AntAceMetag02UKB_FD_69790 | JGI IMG/M metagenome (GOLD analysis project Ga0075122, IMG submission 69790) | Saline lake microbial communities from Ace Lake, Antarctica - Antarctic Ace Lake Metagenome 02UKB | ecosystem: Environmental > Aquatic > Non-marine Saline and Alkaline > Saline | place... | reverse complement strand
GGCGATGAAAGACAAAGTACTGCATAAAATCAGCGCTGGCGATATTGTACTGCTTCACGACTGCAGACCCATGGGGGAGAATACCACAGATCAATGGTTGCAGCAGATAGAAGGTATTTTGTTAGGGTTGCAGGAGAAAGAACTGCAGCCGGTTCCCCTTTCCAGGCTGACTGGGTCCCCGGTGATGGAGCGGTTGGGAGTGAGTGATGACAGTCATTAGACATTTCAGGCTTTGGCTGACCCAAGCCCGTCCCATCAAAAGGGCGCTGGCCGAGCCGGCGGATCTGGATATTTTCAGAGAGAAGCCCTCTGCCAGATTTATCCTGGGTATGGGGTTGGTGGGTTTCAGCTACCTGATGGCCTGGCCATTTATCTCTGTACTGGGTATTGTAGCGTTTTTCCTCTCCTGGCCGGCGCTTTTCCTGATCGGTTCACCACTGGCCTACGGGCTCTCCCATCTGATTTTTTTAGCGGGTCTGGCCATAGCAGGTAAAGACAGTCTCAGATATATTCATACGTTCAATCGCTGGCTGCTTTATCGGATCGCACTCCGCATAGCCGTCCAGGAAAAATAGACCAGCTTTAGCGGGTGGTTGTTTAGTTATTCCTTGAGACGCTATAAATTAATGGAATTCATTCTGTCGATTGATCTACTTCTTCCGGTTTTTCTCCCAGCTTGAGCAGGAAAGCACTTCGCCGTTCCTTGTCCCAACGGGCACAAAACACGGGTTTTCCACTCATAACTCGCTTCATGCAGGCTGTACAGGTGTTTTTACACGCTACTATCGGCGACGTAATTTGACCGGCAACTTTTTGCGGCCACAAAGGATCAGCTAACAAAACACGAGCCATCCCAATCAGATCTGCAGTCCCTTCATCCAGAACACGAATGGCCGTTTTCGGCGATTGGATACGTCCAGCAGCAATAACCGGAGTATTGGGCACCACTTTCTTTATTTCTCCAGCCCAAGATGCCATATATCCTTCCTTTCGTTCATTTTCTATATACTCTGGAACAAAAAACGATTCGTATGTGCCATACATCACAGATAAATATGCAACATTGCGCTTTTCCAATTCAACTGCCCAAACAGCGCTTTCTTCAAGTGTCCAACCGCCAGGCAGAGCTTCATCAGCCAAAAACCGATATCCGATTGGGAAATCAGGACCTACGGCAGCACGGATCTCATCAAAAACCTGTAAGGAGAACCGCATACGATTTTCCAGGGAACCACCATATTGGTCAATCCGTTGATTGGACAAAGGAGAGAGAAATTGATCGATTAGGTATCCAGTCCCTCCATGAATTTCTACACCATCGAACCCGGCTTCTTTTACACGAGTAGCGGCCATCGCATAGTCTGCCACTGCTATAGCAATCTCTTCCAATGTCATCGAGCGATAATGACTCCCTTCCGGGCCATCAGAAGGTGCCAGCGGTTCGGGAGAAAACGCAAACTTACCGCTATGATTTATCTGTTGAATTGCCACCGCACTCTGCTCTTTGATCACTGTTGCCAGTTTCGACAATCCTTCCATAAACCGATCTTCATCTGCACGGATTACAAACGGGGCTCCGGAACCTATTGTATTTACAGCAGCGTTTTCTACCACAATCATAGCAGCACCAGAAGAGGCCATTTCTCTGTAATGCTCAAGAACCAGATCATTCACAGAGCCATCCAGATTAGCATAGCCCACATAAAGTGGCGTCATAGTAATGCGATTCTTTAAAATCAAATTATGTATCTGAAGCGGTTTAAAAAGGCTTGAATTGGCACTCATGATGCTATCTCCCTGATAAGTATTTATTTATTAAAACCGTGCATTAAAAATTGATGCTATCAATGCTGGTCTTGAATCAGTTCTAAATGCTTAATAGATGGATGATGGTGGGTAATTCACTACCAAAATAGACCAGATACACAGGAACAACGAAAAAGTCCATGAAAAAGTCCATTGTAAAAATTAAAAATCTATGATTCCTGAGAAAAGGTAAACAAGTGTTCTCTTTTTTGTTGACAGGAATCGCTTTTGGGAATAAAGTGTACATACGTTCTCTAAAAAGTGATTTCAACAAATTCCTCTGTCGACTTTCAAAAAAACCGATATGAAGACTAAAAACAGTTTTAATATTTATGAGTGCTTTGACCAGGATGGTCAGCCGGTAAAATACATCTGTGACGGACATATGGATTCAGAAACATTTCGTGAGAAGTGCTACCAGGATTTCTTCATCAAACCAAAGGTGGTGCAACATCGCTGGCGTAGATCCCGTCGGTTTCTGGAGAGAAATCCGGACAGGAAATTTGTCAGAGCGTATACCGGAAGTACCACATGTTATGAATGGGATTCGGGCGCCACTCCCGAAACGGTCGGCGTGCTGTGAATCGAGGATCTCATCTTTGTTTAACCCCCCTTTGGAAGGGGGCTAGGGGGATATTGTTGAACGGTATGTAGTTGTTTAAAATATCTTTAATTTGTTCAGAACAGTTCCACCTACCAGACAGCCCAGGCCAATCCAAAATACCATTGGGTTGTAGCCCGCGCCACCGAATGCCTTACCAATACCACTCAAACGACAAATCCCATCTTTAACACCCAGACATTTGACGTAATCAAGACTAAAACCAAAAGTTTGCTGCCACCAGATGACCGACGCAACCAGTAGTACAATTCCTATCAGTGATGCTATTTGGGGAATCTTTGACATTTTTCTCTCCTTTAAATTAAGCCTTGAGGGGGACTTCTGTGGCTAACAGTAACAAAAATGGTTATCATTCGGCTCTATTCTCAATAATTCCAGTTAAAATTTCAAGTCATTAATTGCTATGATAACGTCAACTCGCTATATCCGGAAGCCTGGTTGGGCTATGGTTCGAGTGAAGTTCAGCGACAGCCTTGAACGCGGGCCATACTTCAACCGGGCGAAACAACTGATAATTACGTTGATTCACTCTTGATACGGCATTAACCATGGTTTTGAAACCCTTTTCCTTCTAACACATCATTGGGTTTGAGAAGATACAGATATTTTCAGGATTACTGAACTTTTAGCAATACGAATCAAACGCTTGATTAAAAATGGTGTTTGACATTTAGCTCCGATAAGTGAAAACTCAAACTACTAAAATATTGACAAACCGAAGAATTCATTTTTTGGACACATGAATCAAACCGCTTTGATGGCAAATACAGGTGATCAACAGATGCTGGTATATTGCTCAGGTTCACACTACTCTCCGGAAGAGATAGCCGGGATGTTGGAGATCTCTGCTGCGCTTGAACAGAACGGTTATAAAACCTATCTGCCTTCCAGGGATGGGGTTGAATTTCTGACATCAAAACTGGGAGCTGATCCGGAACTGGATCGAGACCAGCTGTTTGAGATTTTAAATGTCCTGAACAAAGTAACTTTCGCCCTCGACATCTATCAAGTGGTGCGTCGGTGTGATGCCCTGGTTTTGAACATGAATGGCAGGACGCCAGAGGAGGGATCGGTCTTTAAAACCTCTTTGGCATACTCGACAGGTAAGCCCCTGGTTCTTTATAAAAACGATGATAGGAGTGCCTTTTATGGTAGAGACAACACTATGCTTACCGGTCTTTCTGGCGATTTTACGGTTATCAGGAAGTTGCCTCAACTATCTAAAGCCCTCTCACGTGCCATCATAAAAGCACCGCCTAACAGTTACAATAAAGATAAGGGCCTCCACCATCCACCTTTTGTCAGACAAGCGCTCACTTTGGGTGAAATGGTCTGGGACGTTTGGCGTAAAATGAACTTTTCGCAGTTGGATGAAACCGGTTTGCGTGAGCAAGTCCTGGATTTCAAAGCCCGTTGTGAAGACCTATTAGAAAAAGTACCGATTGAAATCTAGTTAGGAAAGCAACCGAGCGGTAGATATAATGAAAAAAAAGTTCGTTTATTGTTCCGGGGCACTGTTTGATCCTGAAGAGATAGCGGCTATGTCTGAGATCGCCAGTGTCCTGGAAAAGAGTGGGTATGGTACCTACTTACCCCATCGGGATGGCCTGGAAGCGTTTGTCATGAATTCAGTCAATAGCCCTGTGGCAAATTTACCGGTTTTCTGGCCATTAAACAGACTGGTAGAAAGCGCTGTTTTTTCCCTGGATATCTATCAGATAATTGAAATATGCGACTACTTTGTGTTCAATATGAACGGACGGGTGCCTGACGAGGGGGGTGTTGTTGAAACAGCGGTGGCATTTGCCATGGGAAAGCCCATCATCATTTATAAGAACGATCAACGGGCGCCTTTTAATGGCTTCGATAGTCCTCTTTTGCTGGGTGCCTCCTATACATATTCAGTTGTTAATAAGATCCAGAATATTCCTTCTGCGTTAGACAGCCTGATTCAAAAGATGGAAAGTCTGGGTGATTTCCACTATCCTCTCGCGAATCTACCGCCCAGAGTTAAGCGAGCCAATGATTTTGGCAGGAAAGTCTGGAAATTTGTGCAAGCCCTTCAGTTCTTGAAACCTAAAAACAGACTCTTAAAAAATGCAGGTTATTGATGATTTTACCAATGATAGATAGCCATGTCATTCATGTGAAGGAGGATTGTCGCGTAAATAGAACAAAGTATCCTGACCGTCTGTCATGGACTTGAATCGGCATCCCGGTTAGGTAACACTTTGAAAATTTGCTGAATCCTATGTCAAGCACGACCCGGATCCACACGTGCATGAGGATGACAACACCAATCCCAATAGGAATGTATGAATCTTTTCGATAAATGGTTTAAAGTTAATTTCGGTCTCGGGTTCAAATTGACTATTGCACTGCTTCTGGTTTGCAGTCTCCCTCTCCAGATTGTACAGGCTGGCACACATGCTTCGCAAGCATTGACAAATAAAGAGGTTCAGCAGATTTTCCAACGAGGTTGGTGGCTGCTGAGCCAGATTCAAACAAATAAGGCCGGCCTGGATGAAGCCCTTGAATTGTACAGCAAAGTCGCTGCAAGCAATCCACGGAACCGAGATGTTTACTGGAAACTGGCAGAAATCACCTTTAAAAAATCGGAAGCGACCGAAAATGAGGATGAACGTGAAAACCTCTATAAGCAGGCATTGCACCACGCCCGCCAGGCGTTGGAACTCAATCCCGATTCGGTGGAAGCCCATTTCTGGGTCGGTAGCTCGTCGGCCAAACTGGCGGAATTGGTGGGCACCTTCAGCGCTCTCAGCGTGATTAAGGAAGCCATCAAGGAACTGAAGCTGACACATGAAATGGACCAGGATCATCGGTACGCCGGTTTTGCCGCAGCTGCTCTGGCGGCAATATATTCACAAGCTCCCTGGCCGCTGAAAGACATAGATGCTGCAATCATGTATGCTGAAGAAGCGGTAAAAAGAGCTCCCAATTTGAGCCTGGCCTGTGCAACAATGGCCAGCGTTTACCTCAAAGGAAAAAAAATTGAAGCTGCGCGGTTAGAGGCAGAACGATGTCTTGCCTTGAGCCCTCCAGACTATATCTGGGATGCGGAACTGTATAATTGGCCCTGGGCCAGACGAATCCTTCAAGAGATTGATAAGAGATAAAACAGGTGTGAATTTCATGGTTAAAAAAATTCTCAGTCTGATAGTGATCTTTTTGATAATCAGCCCCGTTTCAGTTCTTTCTGATCAGGTGGAAAAAGGTCATCTTTCGATCACTGATACCAAAACGGAGTATCGGCTTACCGGGAAGTGGAAATTTGCCGGCGATGATAACCTTGAGTACGCCCGTCCGGATTTTGATGATTCACATTGGAAATGGGTTTCTGTTCCCGGACAGTGGCATATGCTGGGAATAAAGGGCATTGAAGTTGCCTGGTACCGGCTGTATCTTGACTTGTCAGAAGACTTCAGGAATACGCTTGTTTCCATTCGGGTTCCAGTGATTGCAGATTCACATCAACTTTATCTCAATGGGAAGCTCGTGGGCGGCTCAGGTGTGATCTCTGCTGAGGGGAAAATCCAACGAAAAAGCAGTCAACCGGGGGTCTACTATCTTCCTGAAAAAATTCTGAATTATGGCGGGTCAAATGTGCTTGCGTTGCGGGTAGGGGATGATGTTGGTTGGGGGGGCATTGTCACTGCAGATTTTTATCTCGGCAATTCCAACCGCATTAATCGGAAATTCCAGCGTTTCGTGATGTGGAATACGTCCATTGTTTTGATCGCCTTTTTTCTGGGGGTCTATTATTTCATCCTTTATTTGTATCGACGTCAGGAGAAAACATATTTCCATTTTTCCATGTTGGCATTAATTGCCAGCATGGTGCTTCTCGGATATTATTCCTTCCCTTATTGGGTGTTTGACAATTTCTGGTTCAATCATTTCATTTTTCATTCCGGAATGAACATCGGGATGGTGTTTGCACTTCATTTTGCCTATGCTTTTTTCGAATACCCGATTGATCGAATCGTAAAAATCACGACGGGTATTTGCGCCATTCTTTTCATGGTTTTACTCTTAACACCTTTTGATCTCTCGATCCTTAAGTTGTATGCCCATGTTACCTTTACCATCGCTTTGATATTGGATGGGCTTGGTTTCTGTTACCTGTTTTTTATTATTGTCAAATCCATTCGGCTTAAGAAACTGGGAGCCAGAACGATCGGCATGGGTGGCTTGATTGCTATCATTTGTTTTGTGAACGATATCCTTGGCTATTTGCAGATCCTCGACATCAGAAGGGTGGGGACCGAAGGATTTGTGGTACTCATTGTGAGTTTTGCATTTGCCATGGCCCTGAAGTTTTCAGAGATCTATGACGAAACAGACCGTTTAAACATCTCTTTGGAAAAATCCCATGATCAACTGGCAGAGCACAATAAAGCTTTCGAAAAATTTGTGCCGCGGCAATTTCTGAACCGCATCGCCAAAGAAGGCGTCGAAAATATTATTCTGGGTAAAGCGGAGGGTGATTTTATTACCCTACTTTTTTCTGATATTCGATCATTTACCGAACTGTCTGAGCAGATGTCTCCCCAGGAGGTCCTCGATTTTCTGAATAATTATCTTAAGTTGATGAACGAGCCGATTCATGCCCAATTGGGATTTGTGGACAAGTTCGTCGGTGATGCCATTATGGCAATCTTCGATCTGCCCGAGTTGACAGATGAAGTGGAGGCCCAAAAAGCGATCCAGGCCGCGATTGGCATGCAGGAAGCCTTGAAGGTCTACAATCAGAATTTTAAAGACCGGTCGTTTTTCCCGGTCCATATAGGAATTGGCATTCACAGCGGACCGGTCGTTATCGGAACTGTTGGATCGGAAGACCGTATGGATTCGACGGTTTTGGGTGATGCCGTCAACCTGGCCTCCAGGTTGGAAGGACTGACCAAATATTATGGCTCCCAAATCATCACCAGCTATGAAACCCTGTCACTACTGAATGATATCACGATCTTCAAACATCGCGAAATTGATCGCGTGCAGGTCAAAGGCAAGAGTGAAACGGTCAGACTATTTGAGATCTTTGATGCCGAGTTGCCTGAAGTTGGAGAACTTAAGGAAAAAACCAGGGATTACTTGCTGGACGGGTTGGCTTATCGTGAACAACGGAATTGGCAGAAATCCACCCAGGCGTTTAACGCAGCTCTGGAGATATATCCCGGAGATAAGGCCGCTGTAAGACTGATGAGTTATACGGAAGCTTTAAGAAACGCTGATTTACCGGATGACTGGGATGGCTCCATGAACCTGCAGGAAAAGTAAGTGCTAAAATAGCCTGGTGTTATGAAGATAGTCTCTCTGAATTTTTTATTCCCCTTCAATTCCTACCTCGTCTTTCAGGTCTTCAAGATTCATTGCCGACTCTGTATCTGATAAAGCTCGATTTAATGCTTTTAAAAGCCTGGTTGCATTTTGAGGAGAACGGAGTAAATGAGAGCCACACCTTCTTTGCCCCCGTCTATTGATAATAAAGGTTTCCTGGTTATAAGAAACTTCATCCAGAAGTTTTGTAAGCTCCGTCCTTGCATTTGTGTAAGTCGTGTGAATAGTCATTTACTCTCCTAATTTGAGTACAGGTTTACTGCACTTAAAATTCCCGTCCTAGTCAAACAAAACTCCTACGATATACTTCAGAAACGGCGCAGTCGTGCTGTTCATAGATAAGTTGCAAATTTCTCCTAAATGGTAAATAATGAGACTCATATTTTACTTAATAAGTTAAAATTATGCTAATCAAGTAGGGGAAACAGTGAAAAAATTCATCCAAAGATTCTTTAGCTTTCCTGAGGATAGTTTTTTTATTTTCGGTCCAAGAGGTACCGGCAAATCGACCTGGCTTAAGAAAACTTTTCCGGATGCCTACAGAGTGGACTTATTGGACGACAGGACATTTAGAAATCACATTGCACACCCGGAGCGGATCAAACAAATTGTCAAGGCGAATCCGGGAATAAAACGCTATATTATTGATGAAGTACAAAAGGCACCTGCGCTGTTGGACAGCATCCATAGTTTAATTGAGGAGTATAAAACGCACCAGTTTATTCTGACCGGATCCAGTGCTCGTAAACTTCGCCGAGGCGGGGTGAACCTGTTGGCAGGCCGCGCCCTCTTAACCCATTTCCATCCATTTATGGCTGCTGAATTGGGCACTGGTTTTTCTTTGGATGAAGCTCTTAAAAATGGCTTGCTTCCTTTAATCGTATCGGCGAAAGTACCTGGCAAGACGCTGGAGACCTACATTGCTCTTTATCTGAAAGAAGAGGTTAAGGAAGAGGGACTGGTAAGGGATGTCGGTGCCTTTGCCCGCTTTTTGGAAGTCATTAGTTTTTCACATGGTAGTGTTTTAAATCTCAGCAATATTGCCAGAGAATGCCATGTTTCCAGAAAAATTGTTGAGAACTATTTATCAATTATTGAAGACCTGTTGTTGGGATATAAACTTCCCGTCTTCACAAAACGTGCAAGACGCTCAATGACGACACAGCCGAAATTTTATTTGTTTGATGCAGGTGTCTACAATCATTTGCGTCCTAGAGGACCGCTTGACAGCCCTGATGAAATTGGCGGAATGGCATTGGAAGGCTTGGTTTTACAGCACCTTAAGGCTTGGTGCGATTACTCCGGGAATCAGGTGGTTTGCTATTTTTGGCGGACCCGGGGTGGCTCCGAGGTTGATTTTGTGCTGTATGGAGAGCATCACTTTTACGCTCTGGAAGTTAAGAACGCGAAGCAAATCCACCCCAAAAGTCTAAGATCAATTAAGGCATTTCTGTGCGACTATCCCGAAGCCAGTGCAATATTATTATATAGAGGAACAGAGAAGCTGGTGGTTGATGGAATTTGCTGTTGGCCCGTTGACGATTTTCTTCTTCAGTTGAAACCAGGGGACCAGATATGGGACCGGGTTTGAAAGAATGTAAGAAGAATAAAAACAGCAAGTCGACGATGGGAGTGAAGGGGCTCTTCAACCTATTATTCCAGATTCCTCAACTCCTTTACAACTTCGATAACTTTGTTGGCAACAAAATCGATCTCCGCTTCAGTCGTAAACCTACCAATACTGAATCTCACGGCAGATTTGGGGTCCTTTTGGCTCTCTCCCAAGGCTTCGATGACATGGGATGGACCGATAACCTCTGAGGTACAGGCTGAACTGGATGATATGGCGAAATTCTGAAGCTCTCGATGTTTGTTGAAGTATCCCCGGATAGTGAGAAAATAGTTTTTTGACATCAATGAATCCTTGCAAATTACCCAAGCATAGTTTATTATTTCCAGAGTTAAATACAACATTGTGTTTATAAATTCCAGAGATAAATATGTATCCCAGAACCCTGACCAATCGCATCCTCTCCCGGTTTGATTCTCATGAAGTTGTTTTATTACTGGGCACAAGGCAAACCGGAAAAACCACCCTTTCTCGTCTTATAGCTGAAAACTCGGTGTATCCGGAAGCTGCGGTACGGTATTTTGATTTTGAGGACAAGCAATTCCGTCAGTTGTTCAATACGGCGACGTTAGCAAGTCTGAAACAAATCTTTCGTCTTGAGGGAATAAACAGTGATCTTCCAAATCTCCTGATTTTTGATGAGATTCAATTATTGGACGATCCATCAAATTTATTAAAACTACTGCATGATCACTTTCCTGGCTTGAAAATTGTTGCAACAGGCAGTTCGTCTTTGAAAATTAAAACAAAATTTTCTGATTCTTTGGCAGGGCGCAAGCACGTATACCGAGTCGAACCTTTAAATTTTGATGAGTTTTTAGTGTTTCGGGGTGAAGAGCGACTGCTGGAACTGAGGAAGATGATACGGGAGGGAGTGGCAATTGAGACATTAGGTCCAATAGTTGAGGCGGGTCATGATCATTTTTTAAGTCTGTTTGAGGAGTACCTGATCTTTGGCGGATATCCCGAGGTGGTCCTAATTGGAGAAAAGCGGGAGAAACTTCAGAAATTAGATTCTATTGCAGGTTCTTACATTCAGAAAGATATTCGAGAAGTGGCAAACATTGAAAATCTCATTGCTTATAATAACCTGTTGAAGTATCTTGCGCTGAATATCGGATCTCAATTCAATTTATCATCGGCCAGAGAAACTATCGGTATTTCTTCTGTTACGCTGTCAAAATATTTGAATCTCTTAGAGGAAACTTTCATTGTTGAGGAACTACCCCCGTTTTTTACAAATCGCAATAAAGAGATCAGTAAAAGTAAAAAATTTTATTTTAAGGATACTGGTATTAATAATCTTTTTTTGCAGAATTTTAACTCGCTTGACCTGCGGCGGGATGCGGGGACCCTGTACGAAACATATGTATTCAATACTTTGAGTCAGGAACGGGATCTGACCAGCAGTCTCTTTTTCTATCGCACGCAATCAAAAAGTGAGATCGATTTTGTGATGGTGCAAAATGAAGCGTACCATTTATTAGAAGTCAAAGCGGGGAAAAGTCGTAAGATTCCCAGGGCAATGATTGAATTTGAAAAGAAATATCTGGGGTACCTTTCCATTGTCAGCAAACGGATAATCAATCAATCTGTCTATCTAGAAACAGAGCGAGCGATTTTTATGCCGGCCTATCTTTTGTAATGGCGAAAACTGGATCGCATCCGGGTCAACGGCAAGCGTAAACTTGTAAGGCGGTTTGAGTTTTTTGATGCGGAAGCGTAGGAATTTAGAAAACGTGAGGAAAAAACCAAAAAATCAATAATGGTACCGGGTTTGAAGGAAATCGATCCGATTGTCTCGGACCAGATATACGATGCGGTGTTCCTGAGTTAATCTGCGTGACCATGTATTATTAACCCTCTTCAATCCCTACCTCAGCTTTCAGGTCTTCAAGATTCATTGCTGACTCTGTATCTGATAAAGCTCTGTTTAAGGCTTTTAAAAGCCGTGTCGCATTCTTGGGTGACCGGAGTAAATGAGTCGTTTCGAATAAACTTTCAAGCTCAGAAGCAGAAATTAGTGCCACATCTTCTTTGCCTCGCCTATTGATAATAACGGTTTCCTGATTATTTGAAACTTCATCAAATAGCTTTGCAAGATTAGCCCTTACATTTGTGTAGGTCGTGTGAATCGTCATAGTGTTTCCATGTTTGAGTATTGGTTTACTGTACTCCAAAATCCCTGTTCCAGTCATCTCAAATACTAGCAATATGCTTCTGGAACAGAGCGGTCGAGAAGAATTCGGAGCTACTCAATAGATGTTCTTCTATTATTCCAGACCTCTCAACTCCTTAACAGCCTCAACAACCCTTCTGGTAACAAAATCGATTTCTGCTTCGGTTGTAAACCTGCCGAGGCTGAATCTCACAGCAGACCTGGGATCTGTCTGGTTTTCTCCCATGGCTTCAATGACATGGGATGGACCGATAATCTCTGAAGTACAGGCTGATCCTGATGAGATAGCGATATTATGAAGCTCCCGAATCAGATTGGCGCTTTCAACATGTGAAAAACTCAAATTGAGTATGCCAGGAATACATTTTTTAGAATGCCCATTGATTGTGAATCTTTCCAGATGATCAGCAAGTCCTTTAT
>Ga0075122_10002518_pt1 | contig 12021 bp, 13 predicted proteins | sample AntAceMetag02UKB_FD_69790 | JGI IMG/M metagenome (GOLD analysis project Ga0075122, IMG submission 69790) | Saline lake microbial communities from Ace Lake, Antarctica - Antarctic Ace Lake Metagenome 02UKB | ecosystem: Environmental > Aquatic > Non-marine Saline and Alkaline > Saline | place... | reverse complement strand
CGTATCAGCTTTATAATGATGTTTTGCTGTATAGTCAACATGTCGTCGCACTCGATTGCATACACTCTTAAAATCGTTATTCTTGACTGTATCTTTCTTGTGATAACAGTCTGATGCTTTTAAGTTATTGACGATAAATGTAGCGATTTGAACTGTAGTCTTCACGCTCGCTGCGCTCGCTGCGCACGCAAGTGCGCACTCTACGATACTTGTCTTTGATACGTGATTCTTGAATAGTGTACGTGTCACTTCTAGTGTTTCACTAAAATCGAGAATACTTGTTTTCAGTGTTACACGTTTAATGTTTGTCGTGTCACTTGCTGCATTCTTGTCACTTGCTGCATTCTTGTCACTTGCTGCATTCTTGTCACTTGCTGCATTCTTGTCACTTGCTGCATTCTTGTCACTTGCTGCATTCTTGTCTTCTGTCTTCATAATGAACTCTCTTTCGTCTTTCGACGTATTTAATTGATGCACTCGACTTTAAATAATTGCGTGAGTGCTTATATTTAGAGACGTGACCTCACCTCAATATTTTGGGTATTTTTCCACAAAACACTCCTCCATTACAATCAATAACCAATAAACCACACCGAAATATTTTACCTGTTTTTCCACAAAAGACACCTCCAGTCAAATTATTACCAAATCCGTCCCCGATCAAAGCTATTCCCTATAACTGTGGACTCAGGATTCCTGGAGGAGATTTCCACAAAAGACACCTCCAATAAAACATTCTTCCCTATCCTTCACCTATGCATCCCTATTCTATTTTTACAAGACTTAAAACCCTTGGTATTAAAGACTATAAATATTTCTTCTTACAAAAGTAAAACAAAGTAATATAAACCTTGACTTCTACTTAACTTAATATTACAATCCTTTTAACAAACCAAGGAGGTTTATTATGAAAAATATTGGTGATATGAATCTTTATAAAGGTAAGATGGGAGAACTCCAATTAATAATGTGGGACGCCTTGCCGAACTGTTCAGAAGAATGCAGCATATACGAGGATTGTCCTTACGGGGCGGTACCTCACAAAAGACTTAAATGTGAAATGAGACGGAGATATCTCGAATCGGTTATGGGTTCCCTGGATAAAGGTATCCCAAAAAAAGACGAAATGAGTAACCTCTCTGTAGGTTTAATGATTGCTCCTTTGTTCTCTCATTTGATCAGTTTCAAAATCTTTGAGTACAGTACAGGTCATAATATTATGTATGGTAAAGGAGTCCATCCAGTATATAAGGAAATCCGTGCCACTATAAAAAGTATTAATGACATCCTCAGGGACCTTGGTATAAATAATAAGGACGGAAAAGACCGAGGATTAATTGATGGGAACTCCGACTATTATGATGATATGATTAAAAAAGGGAGGGTACCACAACCATGAATATAGAATCCTTACCAGTCAAGATGGAAGAACCTCTTACAATGGATGGTCCAATACTCTTGTTCCCTCCCCCCGAAGATGTTGTAAATACCTTTAATTACCAGGAGATTTATACTCCACGATTCTTTAATCATACCCCAGAAAACTATGAATGGTGGCTGGAATGAACCCTGAGAAACCAATCCTAAGAAGAAGGAAACAAGCCCCTATTACCTATCTATCGGGTGGTGAGGGGTTCATTAAATGGACAGAGGAGTTCGTCCGGATCAAGATTTATATCCACGGAGTTGCCGTTTGGTGTCCTGTGGGTGAATTACCTACTGAGCTTAATCCTGATACTGGTCGGTGTTCCCAAGATATGTGGAACTTCCAAAAGAGTGTTGCCCGGGATTGTCTCAGGATGGTTAATGGAAAGTTCCTTATTAGGTTGATTGTCTTATGTTGGATGAGAGGAGAGGGTAAATCCTTGTTCGTCTGTCTTGTTCAGTTATGGAAGTTCTTTAATTTCCCTGCCCAACAAATAATGCTTGGTGCTAATTCAAGAGATCAAGTTAAGTTCGTTCATTATGACATCATGAGGGACATCATCCTTAATTCTCCAAAGCTGATACAGATAGTCGGTGAAAGAAATGTACAAGAGAAAGAGATAAAGCTAAGGAACAAGAAAGGACACGTTGTTTCAATGATTAGAAGCATATCAAGTTTCAGTGGTATTGTATCCAATATTACAGGTTACACCTTCTCAGAGATATTCGATATGAAGAATCCAAAGTTCTTCACCCAGCTTGATGGCAGTATTAGGAATATTCCTAATGCTCTCGGAGTTATTGATAGTACCGTATCAGCTAAAGATCATATCTTATATAAACTGTATCAGACGTGGAAGAAGGGACTTGATCCTTCTCTTTATTTTTCTCATAGGGACTCGGCTAAGGCATCCCATAAAGATTTTACCAATCCAGAAATGGATCAAAAGCAGCTTAATTCCTATAAAGCTAAGTTTCCCTCCAGAGAGTTCGCCATGTATTTCAAGAATACTTGGGACGCTGGTGCTAAAAAAATGTTTGCTGAGGAAACCTTCTTGGCTATGCACTATATGGGGTTCAGAAATTCCCTTGGTGAACAGAACAAGGTTATCAGTACCATAGCAGCTCATCTTAAAGCAAGAGAGGAGAATAAAGTTCCATTAGATGAGGAATTCCATGACGGAACCAGAGATGCTATGGTAAGAGATTTAATACCTATTGAGAAAGTATACCAATTAAAGACTTCCTTTAATCAACCCAGGGCTATTACAATGGATGAACTGGAAGAACTGGGTAAAATATATAATACGGACTTCGTTCTCCAAGTAGGTGTTGATAGGGCTGATCCAATGAAGCAAGATATCACACATGGTGCCAGGACCATTGTAACATTGATTGCAAAGGGATTACCTGGTAGTAAAAATAATCCTGCTATCTTATTACAGCAGGATACCACCATCTTTAAATATATGTACTTTTTGATTGATCTGAAGCACGTTGAGCTAAATGATATTAATACTATTAAAGAGATTATTGAGGATTACGTGGAAAGGTACGATGGTGTTGAGTCCTTATGTACAGAAAGATGGGGAATGTGGGATATTGGGGAATGGTGTGAAGGATTAGAAATAGAGTTCTTCCCATTAACAGCTTCTTACCCAGTACAGCGGGATGGCTTCTCAGAATTATTTGGTATAGTTAGTGAAGGTAGGTTTAAAGCTCCAGAGCTTGTGGTGAGAGGAAGTAAATTAGATGATATTTTGGAGGAAGAATTCCTATTGTTCGATCACGATCCAGTCACCAAGTTTTATGGTAGTCCAGAAAAAAGAGAAAAGTTAGGTACTCAGGATGATACCATGTTCAGTATAAATTGGGCGATTTATGGAGGACGGTTTCTTTCAGTTGATGATTTTAAAGCCAGGAATGTTATTACAACTCTTGGAGAGTTTTATGGAGATACTAAAGATTTAGTGGGGAATTATAAATGAATACTTTAAATGTTTTATCTAATATATCTGGTTTAAGTAAAAAAGATATAAAACAAATAGCAAAAGAAGTTATGGAAAATAATAAGTTACTCAAAAATTGTAAATTTCATAATTTTACAATTGTGGTTGATAAAAGAAAATTTAAATGTACTAATTGTGGTGGTGTAGTGGCGTATTCAAAAAAATATTGGTATGAGTTGGGATTAACTCATAAAAATAAGATTTAAGAGGAGTCCGAAATGAAAAAGATTAATGGGTTAAGTAAAGAGCTTTCCCAGGAAGAATTCGATGCTGCCATTGATGAGATGCCAGCAGATGTACTACAATATGTTGCTCAAGCTTTTTCACCATGGCAATCACCAACAAGAGAGAATGATCAAGCATTTCTTGATTCGGATGGATTTGAAGTAGGTGGCGTTTCAACTACTGATTTCAAAAAATTCCCGCAGATGCAGAAAGCTTGTTGGGAAAAGTTTAATACTAATCCACATCTTAATTCTCATGTCAGAGATGTTATGGGAAATATGACAGGATACGGTTGGGATATTGCTTCCGAGATTACAGAGATTGATGATCTTATATATGAGGAAACTTATGATATAAGGAATGAATTATATAAGAATTTCCCCAAGTACGTTGCAAGAAGTGAAATAGAGGGGGAATTATTCTTGGCTTTGACTGTCCATCTTGATGGTTTTGTTGAGGTTGATTTTATGGACCCATCTTCTTTAAAAGGTGGAGGTGATTATAATTCTGGTATCTTTTTTCATCCAAAGAAGCTAACCATGCCTCTTTTTTACAAGTTTGAGGTAAAAGATGATAGAGGAAACAGTGTTTCTCAAGTATTTCCAAGCATTTACGTTGCTCATTACCCCGAATTCGCCAAATTAATCGAAAATAAGGGCAAAATAACCCAAGAAGAACTGAAAATGGCGAAAACTACTTCAAAAAAACATAAAAGTATTGGTGGTTTTAAGACGTTTATTGTCTCCTGGGATAGAGGTTTTTTGACTCCTAGGAACTTATCTCACATTTCAACCACGCTTGAATGGATTAATCATTATGTAAATCTTAAGAAATGGGAGATTGATCATAAAAAATCAGCTGGTAGTTATCTCTGGGTTGTCAGTCTTACGGATACAAAGGCTTTTAGAACCTGGTTAAAGATGACGGATACTCAGAAAAATGAGACTGGATTGACTGCAAAGAAGACTCCAGGTGGTACCTTGATACTTCCACCAGGTGTAACAATTGAAGTTAAAAGTCCGACGTTGCCTACAATATCAGAACAAGATACTGATATAATGCACATGATAACTTCCGGGTTAAATAAACCAGAGGATATGGTTACTGGTCAGACTAAAGGTGATACCTTTTCTGGTGTTAAAGCATCCAGAGGACCTGATGTTGATAGAACCCATCATGAAACCGCCTTCTTTGAAAGATTTTTACGTTATGATTTTTGGAGAAGTATTTTTATCCTTAAGAATAAGGTAATTAATTCTACTCTTAAATATAAGGTTAAAAAAGCCACTTCCTTCAAAGAGAAAAAACCGATCTTTGAAAATAGAATATTTCCACCTTGGGAATTAATTGATTTCGATTTTCCAGTATCCGAATCAGGAGATGTGGAAGGACTTGCCAGAGCTTATCTTGGAGTTAAACATCCAAGTGTTGTTGAGGTTCTTGGAATTCCACGTTCAGCAATTGCTAAAAAACTTGGGTTTGCTAAGTATGGTAAATCAAGATTGCAGTATGAAACGGAAGAGGAATTATTGCCTGATCTTCCATTGACGGCGGAGTTAGATAGTATTCAAGAAGGTGCACAGGAACCAACTCTTCCAGATAATAAAAATAAAGATAAGGTTATTAAACCAGTTAAAAAAGAGGAAAAAGTTAAATTAATCAGACGGAAGAAATAAAAGTGTTGACATTTGTAGAATCCTGATATAAAGCATAGATAGATTCCATTTTGGATTAGAATTACCATTTATGAATTCAAATTTACTATTTAAACAACAGGAGGTCCCATGTGAAAAAGTTTTTAGCCTCTCTATTAAATGAACCGTGGTTAATAGAAGAGGCATGGCTTGAGATGATGGTCCAGAATTTTGTAAAAGAGGACCTCACCCAAGATCCTGAATCCCTTAAAATCTTGAAGTCTGAAAGATTAGCTGGCGCAAGAACTGCGGAGGTAAGGGGTGATGTTGCTCATATTCCAATTCATGGTCCTATTTTTGCAAGACCTAATTTTTTAACAGAATGGTTAGGAATTGGTTGTGTTTTGACAACCATTACTGGAGATATACAAACAGCCATAAATAATCCAGATGTCAAGTCTATATTACTTGATATCGACAGCCCAGGAGGAACTGTTACAGGGATCAATGAAGCATCCAATTTTATTAAAATGGCTGGAAAAGAAAAAGATATAACAGCTTATATAGGTGGCGTTGGCGCCTCGGCGGCATACTGGCTTGCTTCCGCGGCTAAAGAGATAGTTCTTGATGCCACTTCCAGAGTTGGTAGTATAGGTGTAGTCGTTGCTTATCCCACTCCCCAAGGGAAAGAAGATGGATACATCGAATTGGTAAACACCGCAAGCCCATCAAAAAGACCCGATGTTACTACGGAGAAGGGCAAAAAAGTCATTACTGCTGAATTGGACGATCTTGCTGATGTTTTTATTAGCACCGTTGCGACAAATCGTAATGTATCCGTTGATACAGTAAAAAGTGACTTTGGTAAAGGTGGAGTGTTAGTTGGTCAGAAAGCCATCTCAGCCGGGATGGCTGATAGACTTGGTTCTTTTGAAGAATTAATGACCGAAAATAATAACAAAGAAGGAGAAACTTCCATGTTGACAATTGATAAGCTTAAAGCTGATCATAAGGAAACTTATGACCAAGTTGTAGCTTCTGTAACAACTGAGGTCACGGCTGGTTTGCAGACCGCGAATGAAGGTGTTCTTGCTGCCAAAGATACCGAAATTGCTGGCAAAGATACTGAAATTACGGATCTTAAAGCAAAACTTGCCGCTTCAGAAACAAAAACAGAAGGTATGGAAACCCGTGTGAAAGCTCTTGAAAAAAGAGATGTCTTGAGGGATGAAGAGGCAAATAAAGCCCAGGCTGCAAGTATTATGGATGCAGCAATCCTGGCCAGTTCTATTCCGGAAAGACTTCATGCAAAAGTCACCCGGGTTGATTATAATGTACACATGACAGATGGCAAACTTGATGTTGCCGGTTTTACTGCTGCTGTTTCTGCGGAAGTTAAAGATTGGGAAGATTCAGTCGGTGCTACTGCTCCCATCCAGGGGCCAGGCGGAATTCCTAAATCTGAGACTACCGATCCTGATGTCGAAGCCGATGATGAAGCCGTTGACCGTATGCTGGGTTATGTTCAGACAAAGAAGGAGGCATAAACGATGGCTATTCGATCTGATGCCCGCTTAGGCGGTAGTATTCCTCAGTTTCACAGAGTCCCAGAAACTCCCGGACTTAAACCTTTATTCCATTCTCAGAGAGATATTGCCCTGATTCTGGACAAAACCGTTAAACCTGGTTATGGTGTACTGAAAGCTGGAACAGTTATGGCACTTTGTTCTATTACTGGTAAACTGTATCCTTATCCCCAGGCTTCTGCAATCCTGAATGATACTAATGCAAAAGCATATCTGGTTGCCGATGCTGGTAGTGCCGCAACCGTTCTTTACACCACAATTGAAGATTCTTACAAATTTCAAGTTGCTGATGAATTGATCCTGGATGGTGATTACTCAGGCGTTATTGAAGTCCAGAGTATGGATGATGCCACACCTGCTCAGAATGATGTATATGTTTTGACACATACGGCAAGCGGTACTATTTTGACTACTGCGGCTCTCGGTGCTACACCTGATTCAAGTGATGTTCTTGCTGGTTTGATTGGTGGTGCTAATGTTGCTGCCTATGCCGCTGCTCCTTTTACTTTGGCTGATGATACCACAAAGCTTACAATCACTTGGAAAGCTGTTGGTGTACAAACACTTGCTGTTGGTACAAAAACTGTTGGTACTTCTGTTCCGACTATTACACAAACAACTGCTGGTACTGCTTATGATGCCACTCTTACTGATGCTGAAAATCTTGGTGCCATCGTATCCATTGATCGGACTGCTGTTAATAGTACTCAGGCAGAGATTACATTCACTACTGCAATTACCAATTATGCCAATTTCACCACTGCAAAGTACGCCAATTTGTACGTGAAAAGTGATGGTGTTGCTGCCACTCCGTTCGCGGAAGCTAAAAGTATTTTGGATGCCGACATTGATACTGGCACTGGTGAATTTGCCGTTGGGGCACTGACTTCCACCGTTATCTCAAATGCCGTTCTGTATACAGCCTCTTTAATTGGGCTGGATGCTGCTGCCATTACTGATTTGGGTACTGTAACCGATGGTCGTTTTACGATTCTGAAATAAGGAGACAAGTTGATATGAAAGGTTCTGAAGGCATTGCGTCCTTAAAACTGGAAAATCTGAACAAGCTTATCAGTAAATTTGATAAGGCTCCAGGAATGTTCTTCTCTAATTTGTTCCCTACAGTCAAATATGAGTCGGATACAATTCGCTGGGAAACTGAATATGGTTCTGCCGGTATGACGCCGTTTGTAGCCCCTGGTACAGTCGCACCCGCTGTTGGTGTTGATGGAACAGGCGAAGCAAGCGCCAAGGCAGCTTTTTATAAAGAAAAAATGTATTTTGATGAGGAATTTCTCAATAACATGAGACAACCCGGCACATGGGCTACTTATCAAATGGCAGAAAGAAAACTTTCTCGTGGTATGAGTAAGTTGGATTATCGTATCCAGCGAAGACGGGAATGGATGATGTCCCAAATGTTTATTGAGGGCAGTTTTTCCTATATCCAGAAAGGCGGAGCAAAGTTTACCGTTGATTATGGTGTTCCCAGTACACATAAAGTTACCCTTACCGCCAATGATCGTTGGAATGTTGTTCATGCGGACAGTGATCCCATTGAAGATATTTTTGATGCAAAGGTTATTGTGGCTGATGATTCTGGCAGTCCCGTCAGTGTTGCTATGTGTAACAGTCAACTCCTGAAAGTCCTGATGATGAAAGCTTCTCTTCAAGACCTGCTTGCAAAATCTGCATTTGGGAACGGAGACTTGTTTGCTAATCCTTCAGCGGTTGTTGGTAATCTTCTGGGTGTTGGTCCGCTGGTACTTTATGATGATCTGTATGAAGTCCCTGCCTGGCTTACTGGTACAGTAACTGGTGGATCCACAACTGAGATTTCTGTGGATGATGCTTCTGATTTTGCCGTTGGTGGAGAACTTCGTTTCCATGATATGAGTGAAGTTAATACCTGGGAAGATTCCACTATTTCTGCTGTTGATGTTGAAGCTGGTACCGTTACAGTTGATACAGCCCCTGCTTCCTCTTATGTTGCTGGTGAAGATAAAGTTACCATGAAGAAAAAATTCATCGCCGATAATAAGTTCTTCATGTTCAGCACTACCCAGGATGGAGCGAAAGTAGCCGAGTTCATGGAAGCTCCTTACGGAAATACTCGTAGATGGGGCAAGTTTGCTGACAGAAAAGACGAATGGGATCCTGAGGGTTTGTGGTTGAGAATTCAGGATAAAGGTCTTCCGGTTATGTACTATCCGGATACAACTTTTACCTACACCGTTTATTAACAGGTAGGTTTATTTAATTCTGGGCATGGATTGAAACAAATCCATGCCCATTTTAAAAAGGAAAACAATCATGATTGTCGTGAAATTAAAGTCCACTTTAAGAGTACATGAGAATGGTAAAAAAGTAATTAAACCGGCGGGTTTGATATTCCGAGAGAGTAAAAGGGAAAAACTTCCTGAGTGGCTCCTTGATGAGATAGAGTACTGTCAAAAAACTATAGCATGTGACACACTCATAATTACTGAAACGCAGGAAAAAGAGCAAGGAACAGCTCCCGTTATTGATAATGATACAAAACCTAAATTGAATAAACGAGCAAAATAAAAATAAGAGGTAATTATGGCTTTTGCAAGTGAAGCGGAGTTAATAACTTTTGTTAAGACTACAATGGGATCCTCTTATACTAAGGTGGATACTGCTGGATATAATTCTGCTGTTACCTTAGCTTTAACAGAACTTCATTGGACAATTCCTGTTGATGATGATCAAAAAGAATATTGGATGGTAGAAAGAACCAAACGACACCTTACCTATATTCTTCTTTTTGAATCTGCCGACCGCTTTCAATACAAAAAATTAAGTCTCCAACATAGATTTGATCATTACATGCAATTAATAAAATTAATGGATACAGCCTTTACTACAGCCTTGGATGATGACCCAAGTCTTTTTGATGTTTCAACCTGGCCTAATTTGACTTTCTATCTTACGAATGGTTTTGTTTATGATATAGATGGAGAAGATTTAACCTATTTAGATTTGTAGAAGGATATCAATGAGTATTGGAGAAGATATAAAAAGTGTAATCCAGGAACTTGGTACTCCTATTACTATTCTTCAAAGAGATGGCAGTACGGTAACAGGAGAATATATTGATTATGATAATTATTATGAGCAAAGTACTGAATTTATACGGCAATTTTGTTATTCCGGTGATTTCCAGTATGATTCTGTAGCTATTCCAGGAGATATAATTCAGTTCGGTACTCAAAATTTGATGCTGATGAATAAGAAGCATACTCGTTTTGAAAATGATGTTGTGGATTCAAGTTGTTTCTTGATCGAATGTAATAACTTTGGTAAATTTCTTAGGAAGGTAGATACCAGAAATGCAACTACCAAGAAATTAACCTCCGCTTGGTCAACTATTGTTAAAGATAGTTTATACGGTTTACTGATTTCCAGAAAAGCAGAGAATGAAGAAATTGGTGATTTATCCAATATTATTGAAAAGTATACACTATTTGTCCCAGCGGGTACAACTATTCTTCCTGGTGATAGATGGTTTCCAAGTAGAACCGTTTCAACCGAATATTATGAAGTCCTCACAGTTGATGAGTACAGATTTGATGGTATGTTGTCAATTGGATTAATTGAGGATTCCAGATAATGGCTGCTCCTATCCCCAAAAATATGCTTTTCTCCCTTAACGGGATAGATTTTGCTGCAGGGTATGGAAGTCTTGTAAATGCACATCAATTATACGGTGCTGGTGCGTCTACTATGGCATATTGGAGTGAAACGGATGGCGGTGGTAGATTTACAGTAAAAACAAGCCAGGCATTCATTGCACAATTAAAACAATGGATGAAGACTGAAAAGTTTAAAAGTGGCATTGCTTATAATTCCAGATATGGTAAGTGGAAATATAAAGTTGATAATAGAGAATGGATGCTTACTGGAAATGTTTATAATAATATAGCTGTTATTTGGCGTGGTAAACATGGACGGACTGTAGGTATTAGGAGAGATGTAAAAGTACCAAGAATAGGTTTGAATGGTAAACAATATGGTACTATAAGTATAGCGGCGTATGCTGCTATTAATGAGTGGGGACTTGGTGGGCATCCAGCACGACCTTTATTCCGACCAGCTATGGAAGAATTTGTAGCCAGAAGATTTCCACCCATGGTTAAAATGATGAAAAGGGCATTGATACTTGCTTTGAAAAAAGAAGGTAAAAAAATCTCCCCTGCTGAATCTGTTGGTAGTGCCAGTAATACTATTTCACAAGCTTCTTTATCTGGCATGTCAAAGGTTGCTGGTAGTAATCCAGATGCTGATTTTAAAGCACAAGCGATCCAAGTAATTGCCGCTAATTTAGGTTCAAAGAAAGCCACAGGTTCAAGTAAAGGTATTGGTGGACAATCTAATAAGTGGGCTCGTGGAACTACTCGACCTACTGGGAATTCTGCCATGAAGTATTCTGAGGAAGTTTTGGATTCTTGGATGAAAGCTAATGGTTATACCGAGGATGATCTGTATACACCAGCATTAGATATTTCTGGATTACAAGTTAAATTTGGAGGTATAAAATAAATGGAATTAATTGATATTCAACCACAAGAGTTCATGCTTATGTACGGAATTACATTAACCAATCTTAAAAAGTTAAGTATCATATTGGATAATATGCAGTTTAATTACAACAGTACTCTTCCTGAACACATGGAAGCTAAGGAGTACTTAGAGACTGGGTTATACCCAGCTATTCAAGCAGGTTTAAAAGCAGCAGGGGAAACAAATGACTCTTGATCCAACAATAAGGGAAGCTGATTTCAGAGGAAGTATTAAAAAGTACTTCTTGGATACCATTGAAACTTTAAGCAGTACAAAGGTATTCTTTGAGGAATTAGAGGAAATACCTTTGAGTTCTGGAAGTACAGAGTATACAAAATGGTGTATTATTCATTTTGGTAGGAGAGACCTTGGACCGGTATCAGAGCAACAAATAACTATTGAGTTGTTCACAAAAGGTGATAAAGAAGGAGATATTCTTGCGGATCTTGTTGATACAGTGATGGGATATATTATTGATGAAACTAAACCCACAGGACTTGTAACTATTCCTTACTACAATACACTTAGTACTTGGACTGTTATTGGTGGTATAATTCC
>Ga0075122_10002517_pt1 | contig 12024 bp, 12 predicted proteins | sample AntAceMetag02UKB_FD_69790 | JGI IMG/M metagenome (GOLD analysis project Ga0075122, IMG submission 69790) | Saline lake microbial communities from Ace Lake, Antarctica - Antarctic Ace Lake Metagenome 02UKB | ecosystem: Environmental > Aquatic > Non-marine Saline and Alkaline > Saline | place... | reverse complement strand
GTAGAAGCACTATACCAAACAGATTTAAAACCTTTTAATAATTTTTTACAATCTATATTAAATTTATCTTTTGAATCAACTTTAGGAATTAAAGGAAAATCATTATTTGGATAAGATTTAATAATACTTATATTACTTTCTGATGAAATTAATAAATTATCTTTTTCTGATTTTAATAAAATATTATTATTAGAAATATTTGATAATAAATTTTTTAATATAGAACCAGGAACAGCTATTATTCCATCTTCTTCTACTTCTGTTGTTAAAAATATTTCAACACCTAAATCTAAGTTAGTTGATTTAATTATTAATTTATTATCTTTAGCTTCTAATAAAGCACAATTCAAAATTGGTAAATTTAAATTTTTACCTGTAATTTTTTCAATCTTTGAAATAATATTAGTTAATTTATTTGTTATACATTTTACTCGCATGATTTTTAATATTATATATTGTTTATTACTTATATATATTAAATAATAATTATATATAAACTGTGATTATCTTAATAAGTGCTTAAAAGTGTTATTTATAATGATATTTTAACTACTTAATAATTTTATATTCTGTGGATAATTCATATTTATATATGAATAACTTTTTTATTTTCTTATTTTTAAAAGAAAAAAATAAATTATTAACATCTTATTAAGATACTTTTAAACAAGTTAATTTATTTACTTTAAATTATTGACTTAATTTGTTCTAATTCTTGAACTAATGAAGTATCTACCTTTAAATTCTTTCTTATCTTTTCACAAGAATGAATTACTGTTGTGTGATCTCTTCCACCTAATTTTTCTCCAATTGATGGATAAGAAATACCAAAATCCTCTCTAAGAATATACATTATTAATTGTCTTGGTTTAACTACTTCTTTTCTTCTTGTTTTTTCATAAATACTACTCTCTTCAATATTATAGAATTCAGCTACTACTTTAACCATTTCTTTAACAGAAATATTCTTTTTCGGTGTTATATTTATTTTTATTAAATTTTTTATTTCTTGAATATTTAATTCACGTCCTTTTAATTGTGATTGACAAATAATAGAATTAAATATTCCTTCTAACTCTCTAATATTACCATTAATTTCATTAGCAATATGTTCAATTATATTATCTGAAAGATAGAAATTATTTGTTTTTGTTTTTGATTTTAATATTTGTACACGAGACTCATTATCAGGTGCTTGTATATCAACCATCATTCCTGCTCCAAATCTTGATTTAAGACGATCAGCTATATCAGGAATATGATTAGGGTGTCTATCAGAAGAAAAAATTATTTGTTTATTATTATCATAAAGGTAATTAAATAAGTGAAATAATTCCTCTTGAGTTCTTTCTTTTCTTGATAAAAATTGAATATCATCCATAATTAAAATATCATATTTTCTATATTTTTCTTTAAATAAATTAACTTTATTTTGTTGAATAGAATTTACACAATCAATTGAAAATTTTTCAGAAGTTATATAAAAAACTCTTTTATTAGAGTATTTATTTTTTATTTCATTTCCAATAGCTTGAATTAAATGAGTTTTACCATAACCAGTTTTACCATATACAAATAAAGGATTATAAATAACCCCTTGTTTTTTTATAATTGTTTGAGCAGCAACATGTGATAATTCATTAAAAGAACCAACTATAAATGAATCAAAAGTGTATCGTGGGTTTAAGTTGTTCTTTTTATCTATATAAAAACTTTCTAAAGGTAATCTATTATTAACAGAAGGTGCAAATTGATTTTCTAAAGATTTCTTTTTATTAACTTGTCGAGTGTCTTTTACTATATATTCTATTGTTCTTATATTATCTATAGAGTCCCTTAATATCTTTAAAATATATTTATTATATTTTTCATGTAACCAATTTTTTACAAATTCATTAGGAACAGCTAAATAAATAATTCCTTTTTCATATTTTATAATAGATGTATCTTTAAACCAAGTATTGAAATTAGCTTTTGATATATTTAATTCTACTTTAGATAAAGCTTCTTCCCACACTTTTTTATTGTCTATAATAGATTCCATTTTTATTTAATTTTTTAATGTTAAATCATTGATAGTATATTACTTATCTCTTATTTATAAAACTTGTTAAAAGTGCATTAGTATGTTGTTAACCTGTGGATAACTGCTTTTTAGATTATAAATTGATTTATAACTAAAAAACCTTGTTTTTTCTTTTATTATACTCTATACTCTCTACTATCATGTCACAAACATATCAACCTAAAAATAGAAAAAGGAATAAAACACATGGTTTTTTAGTAAGAAGTAAGAGTACTGCTGGAAAAAAAATACTTCAAAACCGAAGAAGAAAAGGACGAGCAAAACTTGCCGTCTAAATTTATGCTCTCTCATTCAAAAAAAATAGGAACTCAACTATTTAAAGATGTATTAGATAAAGGTAAAACTTACCATTTTACTTTTTTTTCAATAAAAGTATTAAAATTATCTACTAATAATAAGAGTAGATTTACTATTATAGTACCTAAAAAGGTAGTAAAAAAAGCTATTTCAAGAAATCTTATAAGAAGAAGATTTTTTAATATTATAAAAGAAGTATATAAAGACTTCCCTACTTCTTTAGCAATAATCTTTTTTTTTAAGAAAGGATCAGAAGAATTAAAGTTTGAAGAAATTAAAAAAGAAATAATAAAAGTTTTGAATAAGGTTTGATTCTTAGTCTTTTGAGGTTTGACCTCTTCTAGTATCTTTTGCATTTTTAGGTTCAATGAGATATTATGTTTAAATATGATATCTAATATTTTTAATGAGTTTTTCTTTAACCCTATTTACAACGGGTTGGTTTTTTTAATAGCTAATTTTTCTTGGATAGATATGGGAATAGCTGTTATATTAATAACAGTTTTGATAAAGTTAATTCTCTTACCTCTTACTAAAAAATCTATAAAAATTCAAATTAAGACGAAAGAACTAGAACCAGAACTTAAAAAAATAAAGGAAGAATATAAAGATAATAAAGAAGAACAAGCTAAACAAATTATGGATCTTTATAAGAAAAACCACCTTAACCCTTTATCAGGGTTTGCGGTCATTTTAATTCAATTACCTATTATCTTTGCTCTCTACTTTGTTTTCTTGAAAGGAGGACTACCTGAGATAAATACAGATATACTTTATTCATTTATAAAGATACCAGAGGAAGTGAATATGCAGTTCCTAGGGCTAATTAATATGGTAGATAGTAAAAATATTATTTTAGCTTTATTAGCTGGTATTTCCCAGTATATTCAGATTAAATTAATGTTACCTAAATTAGAACCAAAAAAGAATAATCACCAAAAAACATTTAAAGATGACTTAATGAGGAGTATGAATACTCAAATGAGGTTTGTGATGCCTGTGATTGTATTTTTTATTTCTTATAGTTTACCAGCTGCTATTGCTTTATATTGGATAACAAGTAATATATTTATGATTTTTCAAGAGATTTTTGTTAAGAGAAAGATGGAGATAGAGGCTAAGCTAGTTAAGTAATAAATAAATTATGGATGGTCAGATACAGATAATTAAAGAACTTATAGAAGGCTTTTTGAATAGATTGTGTGTTGATTTTGATGAGGTGATATTTTTGAATGATAGTGAGTTTAAAGGAGGGACAAGATTCTTAATTAAAACAAACGAGTCAGGGCTTTTAATAGGTAGTGATGGAACAACTATTTATGCAATTAACCATCTGATTAAAAAAATGGTTTGGAAGAAGGTAAATAGTAAGGTAGAAACAGATGAAAGAATTAATTTTTTTATTGATATTAATAACTACCAAGGTGATAATATAGAAAGAATTAAAACACAAGCTCTTGATTCAGCTGAAAAAGTAAAACTTTTTAAAAGAGATATTGAGATGTCCCCAATGAGTTCTTATGAAAGAATGATTATTCACTCAGTTTTAGCTGATAATCCAGATGTTCAAACTGAATCAATTGGAGAAAATGATTTCAGAAGATTAGTTATAAAAGCAAAATAAAGGTTCCTCGCAGCAAGCTGGCGAGATATTGAACCTATATTAACTCCTCGGCTCAATAATTGAAAAATTTCACTTCGCTACACTTTTCAATTACTCTCACTCTACGTCGTTAATAAAAAATTAAAGTTCTTTTTTCAATCTTAAACCCCACAGACTGTAATCTTTTTTATTAGTAAATAAGAGATAATTTCCATCTTCATTTAATATAGGGTTTATTATATCTATATCCCCTACTCCTGATTCTTTTGGTGAAATTAAAAACTCAATTGTATTTGTTTTTGTGTTTATCCTCCAAATATCATCAGAGAAAGAAGTTAACCCTTTATACCATTTAGTTAAATCATAATTAGACAACTCCTCTGTTGGAACACCACAATAAATATAAATACCCTCTTCATCCCAAACACATTTTTCTGGGAATGTTTGGATATATATCTCTGTATTTATTTTATCTTCATTATCATAGATATATAACTTTGGTCCCAATTTGTCATATACAGAATATAAGACATTAAAAGATTTATCTATGAGGGTTGAAAGATTAGACTTATCTCCTATTATTTTATTAAAACTATCTGTCTCTGTATTAAACAAAAATGAAAACCCAATAGTATTTATTGCAGGTTTTGTGGTGAAGTTAATATACTTATTATCTACATTTGTAAGTAACCATTCTGTTAGAGGTGATTCAAAAATAATTTTTCTATTTCCATCATTTTTATCAGCCACCACCCCAACTAATCCCTTTCCACCATCTAAAAGGTAAAATATTTTTTTACCAAATTTTATTATTTCTCTTACATCATCTTGTAAAAATATTCCTTCTAACTTCTGGTCACCAAACTCATCTATCACTAATTCAGCTGAAAATGTTTTTATAGTATTATTATCTAAATACCTGATAATTAATGATTCATCATCTAACCAAAGACTTTCTTGTATTTGAGGAATAGTGGTGTTTGAAATTCTACTTTGGCTTAAAGAATTAGTGGTTGTCTCATAAATATGACCAGTAGTTTTTTCTATATATCGTATTATATAACTTTTTTGTTCACTTTCCTGCTCGTCCGCCTTGGGCGGAAAAATAATAGCTCCAGCCATGGGGGTATTGGTGATTTGTCTTAAAATAGGGATTGAATCAATAGATGGGATTCCTGATGATGACTGAGTTGTTGTGGTTAAGTAATCACCCTCTTCATTAACCCCCTCGCTCTCTTCATTAAAAGGTAAAAAAATTCCTAATTCATCAGTTGATGGTGTTTTATCTTCATTAAAAAAAGAAGATAAGACAAAGTAACCTACAATTCCAACCATGATTGGAAGTATCAAGATAATTATTACTTTTTTAATATCAATGTTTTTCATTTTTTGTTATATATAATCTCCTCCACCCCCCGCTTCTCTACAAGGTTGAACCTCCAGGGGTTTTATTTCAAGGCAGGCCTTTTTAAGTTTTTTTGTGCATATCTCTTCTGAGGTACCTTCAAAAGTTTTAACCACTCCGCCTGCTTTTATTTGGCAATATCCTGTCCAATCTGTTCCTATAAGGTTTTCGGAGCAGGGTGTAATAAATTGTGGCGACCCTGGGCATGTTGGTCTACAATTATCATAACAAGAACTATAATTATCACCCACACAAAGTTTATTACTCCCATAAGCACCACATTTATAATAACCATACCATCTTCCATCTGCTACCGGAGGAGGTAGTTCTGCTGGTGCAGGTACAGGTTTAAGAGAAAGAGATGAAGTAGTTAAATCAGTGTTAATGGTATTTAATAAAAGAAAAGAAGAAAGAGCTAACACAAGCCCCAAAATAGCATTATTAATCTTACTCTTAGCTGATGATTTACCTTCAATAGACTCGACTGTCATATACATCACTCCACCAATAATTATCATAATCACAGCTAAAACCCCTGCTACTCCTATTCCTATCTTAAATATATTTTCTAGGTAAGGACCTAATTTTATAGCTTCACCGGCTTCCATTTCTGGGAGACTGACTAATAATTTATATTCATCTACTTCTTCTGCAAACACTAATATTGAAGTTAAAAAACAAATTGATATTAAAACAATTATTACTATAGTTATTATTTTTTTGAATTTATTTTTTTCTTTCATATATTTACTCTCCAAATTTAATTAAAAAGTCGTTATCAATGAATTGTAAAATACTATCTAAATTATTTAATTTAAGTTTTATTTGTGTTGAACCTACTTGATTATTTGGTTTTCTAAGTATAATTTCATTACCATAGAAATTCATCGTTTGCCCGTTCATTGTCCATTGATATTTTATCTCATCTTGAGGTGAAATGAAGAAAGGTGAAGCAATAACCTTTAATTCTTCACTACTTAAGGTGTACTCATTTTTAATAGCGGTATTATATAAAGTGCCTAAAAGAGGATCTTGTCTATAAAAAATTATTTCAGGACTTCTTGCTCTTAAAGAAATAGTTTTTTTAGCAGCAAGTGTTCCATCTGTTGATTTTACTTCTACTGTAATACTTTTGCTTCTCCCAGTTTGAGGACCTTCTAAAGAAAGAGTTCTTTTTCCATAACCAGAATGGTTGCCTTTAACTTTCCAATCTTCTTTCCACTTATAAATTAATTTTTCAGGAGCAATTTTTTGACCACTTCTATCTATAAAATTAGGCAAAGCCACGACATTAATTACTGCATTAGAGGAATTTAAGGTCTTACCTTTATAAAAAGGCGGGGTATAAGTTTCCGCTTCCCAAATTAAATCTACCTCAGCCGGTATAATTTGGATTTGTTTTTGTATTTGACCGTTATTTGTAGTGTTGACTTGAACAGCTAGAGTGGTTGTTTTACCCCAACTTCCTGTTTGAAAAAAGAATTCTTTTTGTCCGACCCCTTTTTCTTTAAGAGAATTATTTACGAACCAAAGGATTTCAAATTTATTTATATCAAGACCATATAATTCTACCTTGGCGGAAACTGTTTGGTTAGCGGTTGGATATTCAGGGTCTAACTTTAATTCTAAATCATATCCAGATAAGTTAGGAGTAGTGAAGTTAGCATTAACAGGTATCACTAAAAATAATAGTAAAAAACTAAGTGAGAGTGTTTGAGATATTTTATTATTGTCTCTAATTTTCATATTATATCTTCCTTGCAACTTTACTCATAGGGCCCCTTAATTGTTTCCCTAATATTTTTTTTACTTTTTCTTCTGATTTGATTGTAAGGATTGTGATTGTTATTGTTGCTGTCCAAGCAGGTAAAGTGGCGATACCGGGGATTATTTCTAATAATGATCCTCCCATAAATGTAAAAACTCTTTTTGGATTATTGGTAAATTTAATTCCTTTCAAAGCAAACCATAAAAAGAAGGTCATCCAAGCAAAAATACTAATTAACCAATTTACGAAAGGGCCTATAAAAATAAGGGTTAAGAAAGCTTGAATTCCATCAACAAGAATAGCAGTACTAATCATCATCGTCGCTGTAATATTATCTATTTTTTCTTTATTTTTCTCCATTTGGTATTTGAATATCTTTTAATTCTTCTATTACTGGTTGTTGGACTTCTTCTGTTTCAGCTAATTCTTTTTTAGCTTGTCTAATAGCCAAAATTTGAGATGGATCAGAAGTAATAATCTGGTCTTCTGTGTAGGAAGCAATTATCTTTATAGCGACATGTTTCATTCCAGTAAAGAATATTCCCTCTCCCACATTTGATTCTAAAAGCAGATATTTTTCTTCATCTGTTAAATTAAATGTTTTTTGGACTTGATCTATACTAGTTGGTGATTGTTTTAGTAATAATTGAATAGATGAGTTCGTAATAATTGGTAGACCATAAGGTGAATTCAAAAAGTCATTAACATCTTGGGTAACAGTGGAAAGTCCCAAGAAATATTTTCGCCCCCTCTTAGCTAAACTGAATAAAAATGAAGCAGTGTCTTCTGTTTTCATCATCCACCAAGCTTCTTCTATAACAAGTAATCGTTTCCTTAAATTCCTCCTAACAGCATTCCAGATATAATGGGTAATAATATACATTGCCACTGGCTTCAGATCGTCCTCCATATCTCTTAATGAGAAAACTATGAATTTTTTGTTGATATCTACATTAGTTGGTTGGTTAATAAAACCTGACCAGGTTCCTTTTGTATACTTAGAAAGTTTTTGGGTGAGTTTTTCAGTATTTTCCATTCCAGATAAAACTAATTCAAAATCAGATAAAAGTGGCGGTTCTATATTAGTAAAATCATCATCAGGAGTGATGTCTTTCAAAGCATAAGTTTCGGTAATAGCCTTATCTATCAGAGCATCTTCTTCTGGTGAAAGACCTCCGAACATTACTCGGAACAAACCAACTAAATTAATTGTATTAGATCTCAAAATATTAGCTGCTGATTCTCCTTCTCTAGCAAGAGGTAAATCAAATGGGTTAATATGGTGTTCAGATGTAAGAGAAATGTTAAAATATCTTCCATCCATAGCTTGGGCTAGATATTCGTATTCTCTTTCTGGATCAATAACCATTACCTCTATATCAAACATTAAAGAACGAAGGATCTCTAGTTTTACAGCGTATGATTTTCCTGAACCTGACTTAGCAAATGTCACAGAGTTGTAGTTAGGGAGTGAATATCTGTCAAATAGAACTAAACTTGAGTTGTGTCTATTTATTCCATATAAAATACCCTTATCTGAGGTTAAGTCAAAAGAAACAAAAGGGAAAATACTAGAAAGTGGTGATGAATTTAATTTAGAGTGTACCCTAAGAAGGTCTTCTCCTAAAGGAAGAGTGCTTTTGAAACCTTGTTCTTGTTGGAAAAGAGCTGGGCGAACATAAATCATCTTTGATTCTAAGACTGACCTTATTTCTGATTCTACAGAGTCAAGCTCCGTTTCAGAGTTACCGTAAACTGTAATATAAACACCCACATCAAATAATTTTTCCTGGGCTTGTTGTAATTTATCTCTCAAATTTTCTAAGTTGTGGTAAGCAGTATCTAAGGTTGGGTCTCGGACTAAACCTTTAGATTCTCTCATTAAAATTTGGCTTTGTACTTCAGCCACCTTTTTTTGGAATTGCCTTAATATTTTATTTGTTTCAATTGGATGAATAAAAATTGAGATATCAAATTCTTTGTCTAAATTAATAATTGGGGAAAACCAATTGTCAGTTAAAAATTTAGGATATGAAATAACAAAGAAAGTTCTGGCGGTTTTTTCACCTAATCGTGTCTCTTTAGGTGTAATTTTTAAGGCAGAGGGGGCAATAATATCTTTTAATTCCAAAACTCCTGCATCATAAATTTCCTGCGGTAAGATAGGTTCAATGTCTATTTTCTTATCCTTTTTTCCTAAAAGATTATTTAAAAATTGTGTTATTTTATCCATTTTATTTAGTAGGTTAGGTAAACTTAGCTTATAGCTTATAGTTTTCTTTAATTAATTAAAATTTAGTTCAGTTGAACAGGTTTTTCTGATTCCCCTGGGTTAAATATTTTATAAAGTAGTTCCACTGTTTCTTCTGTTCCTAATCTTGCTAACCGAAGTCCTGTTCGGGAAAGTCCTTGTTCTACAACATTAACTCGTTGTTCAAGTTGAGTCCTCCCCTCTTCAAAAGAGGTTGATTTTTTAGCTGAATCTGTTGTTTTTCCAAATAATTTATTTATTCCACCACTTGTTTGAATTATCGGGGGGTTGTATGAAATAACAATAAAAAAGTTTTTAGAAACAATATTTACATTTTCTGTAAAATTTCTTATAAATTCAATATATTCTTTTGTTTGTATTTTTATAAGTTCATTTATTTGTTCTTTTCGTCTATTTTCCATTACAGCAATATATTGTCGGATATCTAACTTTTTAGATTGGATATAAATTTGGGTGGAATATTCAAGTGAATTTAAGAAGTTCTGGAATTGTAGGAGAATAGCTTTTTGTTCATCACTTGATTTTAAAGCGAAGTTTAGTGATGAAGTCATTAAGAGAGAAACCATTGTTCCGTCTTTTAGAATAATAACACCATCTCTGATTTCTTTTACAGAGATGAAGTCTTGAGTCTTTTTTGTTTTTTTTGTTGCCATAGTTGTTAAATTTCGTTTTGAATATCTAAACTCCAACCTAAATCTTTTAATTTACTATCAGACAATTTAGGAATATTTAATTGTTGAACTACATCAACAACTTCTTTTTTCTTCTTTTTTCTTCTTTCCTTCTTCCAAATATATAATTTATTACCCAAGGTATATTTAAAAGCTGATTCTACCGTTAAAATAAAAGGTCTTCCATCTTTTTTATAAAAAGCTAATGCTCCTGAAAGAATTAACACTGGTATGATTAGAAGGACAGAAATAAGTATAGGTAATAAAGAATATAAAGCAAAACTCATCCCTGCTCCCCCTGCTAGGTAAATAAATTGCTTTAAAGTTAAAGGTCCAAATATTTTATCTTCAACTTCAATAAATTGTGGTACTTCAAATTGCATAATTATTCTAAAGGTTCTCTATATGGGTCTATTGTATAATTTTTTTGTGAATTTTGCTCAGAAGGTTGTGGAGTGGGTTCAATATCAATCGGAATTTCTTTGGGTGTAATTATATTTTTGTTCCCGCCTTCTCGGCGGGTCGCCGATGAGGAGACTTTTGGTGTTTCAAGTTTTATTTTTTTTAATTCCTGACTTGGTTTTTTTATTAGATCAGTTACCAATTCTTTTTCCTCTGGTTGTTTAATTATTGAAGAATTATCTTTTTCAATTTCTTGTAAAAGTTCATCTCTTATTTCTTGTCGCTCTTCTTTATCAAAGTCACTTTTATCTTCTACTTCTTGGGTAGATTCTCTTAAGGAACTTTTAATATCTTTGAAAATTAACTCATTTACTTCTTCTACAATTTTTTCTGCTGTTTCCCTATCTAATTCTGTGGCTCTTTGGACATTTTTTACAAATAAATCTGGACTCTTCAACCCAAGCATCACATAACCAATTTCCTTAGTTAATTCCTCCCCTTCGTCAAATTGCAGATTATATTTATTGACAATATTTTGTAGTTTTTCGTTAACCTCCGTTGACGAAATAGCCTCTCTGACATTATCAGGAATGGAACGATATTTTTCTTCTAAAATTTTGAATGGGAACATGATAGAAATTATAAATTTTAAATTATAAATGATAAATTACCAATTTTTTATTTTATGTTTTTTTCTTATCTTTTGGTTTACTATCTACTTTTGCTTTCTCAGTCGCTTTTTTTATTTTTTCTTTAATTTCATCAACTTTGTTTTCAAAGTTTGTTAAGGTGTCTCTTGCGGTATCTACTTCTTGTTGAACCTTAACCTGGTTACTATATTGAGCATTCCCTATCTTCTTTCTTGCATCTTCATACTTTTCTTTTGCTCTTTTTAATTCTGCTTGAACTTCTTTAAGGTTTCTTTTATTCGTGTATTCTTTTTCTAGAGTTTCGGCTGTATTTTTTTGCCCGGCTACTGTATGTCCCATTGCCATTCTCCAAAAAATACTTCTATTTTTTATTTCCTCAATATAAGCTTGTGTTCTACTTGTCATAATTGGAGCTCCTTTAGAATCTACAAGGCCTACCCCGCGAGTATCTGTTGCTTGAGTGTCACCTTTAAGACTTTTAGCATAAGCGGTTTCGGCTTTTTGAGCTTCATCTCGTTTAGTCTTATATCCCCCTTTAATTCCCTCTCCTAATCCCATTACTTTACCTGCTCCTGTATTTCTTGCATCAAAACTAGAATCACCAACTTTTCTAAGTGTTTTAAGGTGAAGCTTCCCTCTTGCTGTTTTGGCGTAATCAGTGCCTTCCATCTTATCTGCAGATCTTTGTGCACGACCACCAATAGCTCTTCTTGCTAACCTCCCCCCTGCTCCAAAGGTAGTTGCCCCAGCACCTGCTTTTATTTTCCCTTGTCCCCATTTATTTAGACTTTTACCCATTGTTTCCATTCCTTTTGCTCCAGCAGCTCCTAATCTAGAGGCAGTGATAATAGAGGCCAACATTAACCCGAT
>Ga0075122_10002516_pt1 | contig 12032 bp, 27 predicted proteins | sample AntAceMetag02UKB_FD_69790 | JGI IMG/M metagenome (GOLD analysis project Ga0075122, IMG submission 69790) | Saline lake microbial communities from Ace Lake, Antarctica - Antarctic Ace Lake Metagenome 02UKB | ecosystem: Environmental > Aquatic > Non-marine Saline and Alkaline > Saline | place... | reverse complement strand
AGCCAGGCACATGCAATACATATATCGTCCTCACAAAACATCGCCTTCATCTTCCTACATCTCTTACACTTTTTCATATTCTCTCAACTTCTCAAGCACCAAAGGAATTACTTGAGCAACCTCATCATACATTTCTTCTGTTGTCCATTTCTTACATGGTAGTTCCTTAGGCCACCCTATAACTGCTGGAATATCCCTTAATCCAAAATTTATATAATCTCCCATGTGTGCATAATCCCAACCTATCCAAAAAGTATCCTTCGATATTTGAATATCATTTCCTTCATCAAAGAATGTAACGCCACCATGAACAGGAAAGTCCAACGTATCGTAACCATGCTCTTGTTTTTTAATATCCTTTACAAATCGCTTAACCCGTTCTTCTTTAGGGTCCAGTCCAATATAGGCACAAGGAAATGCACCTAAATTAACTATCCGAAACTCAAGACATGAGAGTTTACCTTCATGTAATACAGCAGGTTTTTTCTTATGCCATAGCTTAGGGTCATACTTCATTGGTTTCATTTTTCTTTATCCATATTCTCCACTTCTTGAGCAGTTCCTAACATTATATTACCGACTTCATTTATGTTTTTTCGTAACAAGGTAATTATTTTAATTAGCTTTTCATTTTCTGCCTCAAGTTCTTCTACCTTACATGTCATATCAGTTAATCTAATTGTTGCCTTATCATCAACAAAGTCCTGTGCACCGTCCATGTCCATTTTAAAATAGAATTATTTTTAAACATAGAAGCCATACAAGAATCATTAAACCTATTATGTATTTCTTCTGCCTGTCAATAGTATTGTTATATGCTTCAATTATGTCCTCTTCAAATTGAAGATAAAACATACCTGCACCATACAATTTATCATACTTTCCTTTCGTCTTCTTATTCCTATTATCATTGTAATGTCCTCGATATGCATCACTTAGATTTGGTTTCATTTTTTTTATTTTCTATTCTAAGTCCTTCACCACAATTAGGGCATTGACTATCACTAATGGAAATATCCCTACTTTCTTTCCATATCTTCATACAGCATATACATAATGTCTTTCTCATTTTTTACGGTCCTCATACATTTCTTGTCTTCGATTAAATACCTTTTTTAATCTTACCTCGACCGGATTATCTACCTTATCTGATATTTTTTTCATTTCTTTTTAACTCTTTTTTTTTCTTAGCCTTAACTTTAGGTTTTATCATTGCAAAGGATAATTCAGCTCCTGCTACTTGAGCTTTACCTATAAATTTAGCTTTTCCTTTAGCTTTACTTTTGCTTTTAGAATCCACCTCTGTTACCATATCTTTTATCATTTCCTGAAACTTCTCATCATCTCTGAGTGTCATCTTATGCCTCTTACCATGAACTTTGGTAGTAGTATTCATAGTCTCTATTTTTAGGCTTTAATGCTTCTTTTAGAATGGTTTCAGTTTCTTTTAAGTTCTCAAAATACCAATCCCCATACTCAGTATCTCCATAAAAGAAACCAGCTTGTGTAGGGAGAAGCATTTTTGCTTTACTGTGGTCGCTTAATACTTCTGTAACTAAACCTAACAGATATTTCATATCTTCTGTTGATACGCTACTCCTCTTACTGCAATCATCATCCCCGTCCTGAACGTTATTTACAAACCATTTATGAATAGCATTTGCTTTTCTCCAATAACCTGCTTCCATGATAATTGTCTGCACGTCCTCACCAGTTGCTTTCTTAAGGCTTAACCTTAAGTCAGGATTACTATACTTAGAAACGTATAGTTCCTTTGTCAAATACATATCTAATCCCATTATTATCTCCTTATAGTATAGGCCTACACTATAGGCCTAGTATTAGCATAATATACCCCCTATAGGCCTACAGTTAATCCTACACTATAGGCCTAGAGGATAATAGTTCTTACTTTAATTCTATTCCTAAGTCTTCAAAGAACTCTTGATTTGATTTAAGAAATGCTATTTGTGAGGCTTTATTACTACAATCAGAATCACCTCTAATAGCAAGAATTCCTATCCATAATAAATGTGCTATATCACCACCTAAACCAAGTTCATCTCCTGCCCACTCATGAAAACATGAATTACAGGGCCAACCATCATGTTGAATAGAACAAGGAATCTGTTTGTTAATCAGATTCCTCAATTCTGTTTTAAATTCTTTTTTCATTTTTTCTCTTTAGGTTTTCTTTTATTCAAACTATTGAGTATATTTTGCATACACTCCCTCACGGTAACAATATCCTTTGGCTCTTTAACAAAGACATCTTCAGGATATTTTGAAATCCACCAATTACAGACTTCAGCTAATCCTACTTCATTCATATCTACGTCATAAAGCCTAATATTATCTCCGAATAGGCTTGTAGGTATCATTTTTTCTTTATATCTTTTTGCAATTCCTTCATTACTTCTTTATTTTTTAATGAGGCAATTACTATTTGTAATGTGTTATGTGCTTTCATTGTTTCTAGGATTGCTATTTGTTCCATAGGCTGGATACCAAGTTCCTGAAATATTTCTGATAACATACTTGATATGTTTATTATTCGTTCCTCCATATCAGATTTCTTTAACATTTCTTTCATTTCCTTCATCTCCTGCTTCATTTTATCTTCTTTCATTTTGAATGTATAAAATATCCCAGAGGGACATTAGAATGATTTAAATGTGCCTCCTGCAGTAATGGAAAATCGGTTAGAAAACCACTACTGCAGGAAGCGATGATTACTTCCTCAGCGTAAATTAGTTCTAATCTTGTAATTTCAATTCAACCCATTTATCAGCCATAGTCTTTGCTTTACCTTTACTTTCTTTTTTCAGGGAATTATAGAATTCTCTAAACTTCGTTTCACTATCCATTTTGTAATTGTAGGTTAGAATAAGATTCTCAGGAGTATATGTGAGCTTGTCAAATAGCTGTATATGCGATATAATCTGTTTTTGGTATATGTTATCATAAAAATAATTTTGTAAGCTTAAAAGGGAAATAAGAAGACTATTTTAAGCATGAATTATACAGAGGAAGAAGGGTGTTTATCCTTCTTTCCTTGTATAGTTTTCATTAATTCAGTTTTGTTATAACACATTTTTACATTCTTTCTTCTCAATAATTTGTTCATATCCTGCTGTATTTGTTCCGTTCTAGGTATCAATTGTTCTCTATAAGAAACCAATGATGAACTATTCTTATGATATGCTGTATATCGTTCATCTGTCAGGAAATAATATGGACCTCGATGGTTTTGTATCATGTATTCGAGGGCTAATCCATCTATTCCATTCTGATACCCATGATGAGGTATTTCTGATACTGTCCTACCATGCTTTGCTAGGACAAATATTTCTCCTTTACCAGACCTGTCATGTGTTCCATAACCTAAGACAGTTGCATTTGGCATATAATCCAGGATTTGCATTATAGCTCGTGTGTCTAAAGGCATAGAACCCGACATATCTATTAGGATAGTGCCAGTTCCTTTACGTCTTGCTTTTACTGCAAATACTGCCTTATCAGAAATGAACCGATGAGGATACCGGAATACAGTTCCCTCTTCCATTGCACGTTTCTTATTTATTTTTGCTATTGCAGTTTCTTGCTTTCTATTCAACTGAGGTTTTATGATAGCCATTGTTCCCCATTTCATATTGTTACCAACTGATGTAGGATAATAGTTTCCATCTCTATCCTTGTTGTATAACTTATTTTGTGTTTCCTGTATATGATTTTTAAGAGCACTATTCCTCTTTTTAAAGTCTTTCAACCTTTCTGACATATACTTTACATTAGAGGGTGCTTTCTTTTTCTTACCGTCCTCGTCTTCATCACCTTTTTTCTGTTCACGCTTTTCCTGTTCACTTGGTAGAAAATATTTATTAAACATTACAGACGCTTTTAATGCAACGTCAGGGTCTGTTCTATTTGTATATATATATTTTCTCAAAGACTTTATGAATATCTTTTCCGAAGATGTTAGGTATTTACCACACGCTTCTCTTATTTCTTCATTTTTGTTTAAACCTTCACAAGAAAGAGCAATACATGCACTAATAAAGTGCATAGAAGTATCTGCTTCTTTGAGGTCTAATGCTGTGTAGTAATCGTCCATTGATTTCAGGTTACTAATTACTTCTTGAGTTGATTCCTCATTACTGATATCATAGACGCTTATACCTTCTTTATTTAGATTCATATTCACACGACAATCCTCAATTGCTCCAAATTCAGGTAAGCCTCCAAAGCGTTGATGTTTGGGCAAAGAGAAACCTATATGCCCAAATTCATGTGCTCTGCAGGATTTATCATGGGAAGAATCTCCCATAGGTATAGCCAATACCTTTGACTTCAGGGATACAGAAGGTTTATTGGAGTTCTTTATTCTCCAATTCCCTTCCTTTATCACCTGAGGGTCAAACATATCTTCTTTCATTCTAGGTTACCTAGTTTTATTTGTGTTAGGACATCTACAAAACTGTTTCCCCATACTGCTTGTGCTGCTGAGGCTTCTGATATTTCATTATTTATTAAAGCACAGAATTCAGCTAGGGCACGATATGTCAAAAGCATTGGTCCTCCATCTCGAGAATATGCTTTCTCTACTATCTTGCGATATTCCTTAGGTAATGCATTGATAGCTTCTTTAGAGGGCTTATCAACATTTATGCTTACAGGAAATCTGTCCTTTAAAGCATTTGGAATATCTTCAGGCATACCGTTCATAGTTGCTACACAACAAAAATCCTTGTGAGGTCTTATTGTGTGTCCATCATCTAGAGTTTGACTTGCAAACTCAGGGTCATCAAGAATTGCATGTAACGCAACTTCTACTGCACCACAGGCAGCGTCAACTTCATTGATAACTAGGCAGGCTCCTTCTTTCCATGCTCTTGAGGCTACACCGTCATGCCACTTTGTATCCTGACCTTCAAATATAAAATGACCCCATAATTGCGAAGGGCTCATATCCTCCGTTATGGTTATATTATATATTCTTTCGGCAGCATGAGTTCCTGCCCACGTCTTCCCCGTTCCTGGAGGACCATAAAGTAATACACGCCTGGATAATGGAAGAACTTCTTTAATCAAAGTCCAACAATCCTTAGGCATTGAATTCTTTATTGCCTCGAGAGTATTCATCTCGTTGTCCTCCTCTTCTATGGCTTTCATCTTAGCCTTACTAATTCCATACCTCTTTGCAGTAGCTGCAGAGGTAGTAGCCGATTTTTCACTTGTGGTCATTTTCTAATTTATTTTTCATAAAGCCTACGCTATCGTTGAAAATATACGTATAGGCAAAAAAAGGAAGTTAATCCCTATTTCTTTTCTATTGAGAAATCAAAGTTTTTATCCTTGTGTTTCTTTCTTTCTTTAGAAGAACTAACTTTTTTTACATCATTTGAGGTTAGTCTTGTATTTGCATTCCTCAACATATCATCTATTACTTTTGGAGGAATATCAGAATCTTTTTCTATCTTATCTAAGGTTTGATAATATAGCTTATCACAGGTAACTAACAATGATGAAGCTAAGTGCATCAAATCTAATGTTCCTGCTTTAACATTTCCACCTGAATTGGCTTCAACACCTTCTTCTTTCCCTATTAACTTAACAACTACATATAGGTAACTGTCATCTTCTTTTACACCTTCTATTATATCTTCTATTGCCATTTTATAGGTTTATTAATACATCAGGTTTCATATCTACTAATGCACATTTAACATTTCTTTTACGCAGGAATTGTAAAAAATCATTGTTCCTGCTAAATCGCTTATCTGTCAGGTAGTTAAGTTGTTTCCATTCAGATATTACTTTTTGTATCTTAGGTATTTGAGTCATAGATGCTTTTACTACAACCTTAAGACCTAAACCATCAGAAATTTGTATCGAGGTCATTTTCTCTTTTTAATTTACTTAGAACCGATTTTGCATGTGCTATGTCCTCCCTTAAATATATAGACTTCTCCAACCTCTTTAAATCGTGTTGGAGGAGCCATTCCATATAGTCCTGCTCTTCATTTGTTATCTCCAGGTCCATCTTCATTAATCTCCAAAATCCCTGCCATCACCAAATACTACATATCTAATCCATTCCCTACCACCAGTTTCATAGAGTCTGCTTTCATCTCCACTCAACTCAGGGAAAGTACATTCACAAGTTAAGAGCTGTCCATGACATTTAGGACACCGCTCTATATCACAGCCGTCCAGGTGATACTCACCTTCAGGTCTTCCACAATCACCACACTTTAGTTTTTGTTTCATTTTCTGTTACGCCTACAAGTTAAGAACTGTAGGATTTGCTTTATTGGGTTGGGGTTCATTTTTTATACCGATTTATACACAGGACATGCATTGAATCATGTGCCTATGAAGAAAAGAAAAAAGCCTTTAAATAGGCTCATGAATTTTGTAGTTGCATTAGGGTAACACATGTCAAAACAACCATTACTAAACCTGCTGGAAATTGGAAATTCTGACTAACCATAAATAATCCCCAAATACAGTACAATATTAACGCTACAATATATAGGGTATTGTTTGTCATTTCCTTATTGATATCCTTTTAGGTCTTCGTCATCAGATATTAGGCTGTGTGGCATATCTTCTCTACTTCTTGTCAAACCACCCATTTCTACAACATCATCAATTATATCTTTCATACCCTTAGGCATTTGCTTTAATGAGTTATTAATTAATTGTGTAGAACCATCTTTAATTCCCACAACCAGGTGTAGCATATCTGCAGAGCTTCCCCTAAACATAGATGTCGCACAGACCTGAGTTTTTTCTTTATTCTCTGATAGCCTTGAAACAACCAGGAACATATCTTCTTTCTCCATTCCCTCTTGAATCATTGCCATAAGTTTCTTCTGTTCCCCTACAAGTTCCTTCTTATTTTTAGGTTTGATTTCAGTTTCAAACCTGTCCTCAAATATATCTTTTTTCATTTTATTTCCGATTTAATATACGCAGGATAAACCTTTAAAAGTTTAAATCCTACAAGAAAAGAGTTAAACCAGGCTGTCGCTATGAATGGCACAGTTAGGCCTGCAGTAGAGCCTGAACCGGATTATAAATCCAGGCTTAAAGTGCTCTTCGATACTTAGGAAGACCACTTGGTCGAATTAGGGGATAACGTGATTGACAGATAGGGCAGACATTCTCAATTCGCTTAATTCCTCCTCGTGATGTATAGCTTTCCTGAATGGTTGGCATTAGACAGCATGGGCAGGTAATGCGGTCTCCAGAGTAAAATAGGGTTTGTCTATCTTTAAAGAAACTGCTAGGGGTAATTGAAGTACATGTCATTGTGGCTGTACCTCCTTGTTTTTCTTTAGTTCAGTTTCTTTCTTCGCCTTCTCCAATTCCTCAAGTTCAGCTGTTGAGGCTTTTAATTCATTTAAAAGTCTATTTGTAGCCTTAACTCGATGGCGTAGGAATGAACCAATTTCTAACATGTATTCAGGAGAAGGCATTAAATCGTTAAATACCCCGTCTAAGATATGCTTTAACATAGGTTTTGGCATTGGAAAATCACTTGAAAGGGCTTTAATTTTATCGTCAGGGATAGAAAGCGTCAGAGTTAGGCTGACGCTATCTTTTCCATAACATAGGGTTTTAGTTGTTTTCATCTTAAATCAGTTTGGGTAGTTCCAGGCTGTAAAGCTTATCTATTATTTCGTTTTTAGTCATTTTCAGTAAGAAAATCTTTCATCTAGGAAGTCCTTAAATTCCTTTACAATATAGGTTGCAACTGCAGATTCATCTAAATCGAGGGCTTGACAGTGGTCGCCTAAATCTTTATGATTCTCGTCTATCCAACAAATAAATTGAACTAAGGTTTCCATATCATTTAAATCAAGTTCCATTTTGCCTTTAAAGTTGCTCAAATTCCTCGATTTTTATTAAAATTCGAGTTAGGTCGTCTGACAATTCGCTTAAATCCTTTCTTGCGTTTAAGAAGTCTTTAACGCAGGTATATGTCCTTTTCTCGTATGTAGTATTCATTTTGACCGATTTTTATTCCAGGTTTCTGATGGGGATTGAACCCATAAAGAAACAAAAAGAAAAGGGCTATCTCTAACCCTTGAGAATTTTATCAATTTCTTCAATTGACATGCCTTGCTTTGTTAAGGCATCTATCAGAACCTTGTTAGTTTCTTTTTGTGTTTCAAGCTCTGAAGTAACGGCTTTTATACGGCTTATAGAAGCACCCTTATTCTTCTTGTATTCGTCAAACGCTTCTTTGTGCTCAATACCAAAATTAAGGATTATCTCGCTTAAATCCGTATCTGTGGCAAACTTAACGATATCCCTTAAGGCGTTTAATTCGTTGTACTTTACTTTTTTACCGACTACGGACTTTCCCAGTTTCTGTTGGTTTATAAGCACGTCTTTTTCGTCTAAGGTTAAACCTTCTGCGTATATGTAAGGTTCTTTAACCTTCTTAATGTCGCTATCGCTTGAACCGTAACCTTCTTTTTCTCCTTTAGAAGCATCACGATTAACAACCGATTTCTGTTTTTCTGATTCTTTTTTAGTTTCCATATTAGAGTTTGCACAAGTTATTCCTTGCATATCTTTAGAAGTACAATCTATATAAAGGCACCAAGATATAACTAAGGGTTATATTATCATTCTCTATTCATAAATTGTGAACAGTTAGCATGGAACACATGCGTTTCGAAACATATGTTACTCATATATGCTCATATGCGCAATAACTGAGAGTAATATTACCCAACTAGCTATATTGTAACACAAAAGCATGCGTTCCGGAACATATGTTTCAAAGCATATATCAAAAAGCATGCTTTCCAAAACATGCTTTCAAAAATAACAGTGTTGCCACGACTAACAGGTGATGACTACCTTCTATTCCAGAACATGCATTCCATTCCTCGAATGCCACTCTGAAAAATTTTTCATTTTTATATTAGTAATACCTAATAATACTAAGTAATACAGGATATTACAGGATACTACAATGAAAGAAAAAATAAGGAAAATGAATACTTCGGGAGACCCTTGGAAAGAACATGGAGTTAAGGTTGTAGAAGAAGACACTATTGATTTAGACCAATCAATTCCAAAGGATTACACAGAAAATGCAGTTTCAGTATCCCTAAAGGTACATAAGGATATGTTAGGTGCATTGGACCATGTACGTAGATGCGAAGGTATCAAAACTAGAAGTGAAGTCATCCGAACTCTCTTAACAACTTCTCTAAATGCTTATGAAGTCAAAACTAAAAGAGGATTTACATACGACCCTATAACAGGAAGTCAATATGATATTGGAGATTCTCCAGATAAAGGTAAGAAATTAAGTTGTGCAAGTGGAGACATTGAAGCCACCATAAAAGATATGAGTGAACGTCCTTCAATTTATAAGAATTATAATAAATATATTGAATTATAAGCTTCTTTGAAGGTCCAACTGCAGGCCTATCTAGGTATAAGTATAATGTTGGTATATCATTTATTAATGATAAACTAATATAATAAGATATGGTTAAACCAAAGAAAAAGAAAAGCAAAGATGAATTAGATATTATAGAGAAGCTACGTGCTTTGGGATACATGGACTAGAAATGGAACAAGAGAAACTTATTAAGAAAAAATGGGATACACTCATAGTCTACGATGCCTGCAGATATGATTTCTTTAAGGATATGTATCAGGACTTTTTTGATGGAAAGCTAACCAAAGCTCATTCACCTATAGCTCATACCGTTAAGTGGTTAAAGATTATGTTCCCAGACAAGTATGATATATCCGTATACAGTGCTAACCCACGCATAAGAAGTGAGCATAAAAAACATGACTACTTAGCTGCAGAACATTTTACAAAGGTACATGATATATGGATGAATAGCTGGGACTCTAAATTAGATACCATACTAGCAGAACCTGTAACGGATTATGTTATTCAAGAGATTACTGAAGGAAGATTTGAAGGTAAGAATATAATATGGTTCCTTCAACCTCATTATCCCCTTATGTAGGTGCACTTAAGATAAACTATCTTTGCAAAGACTTAAAACGCAATGTAGTATGTATGGAGGACTTACATCAAGCATATATGGATAATTTAGAGCTATCACTTCAAGCTACACAAAGATTATTGCCTTACTTAAGTGGAAAGGTATATATTACAGGGGACCATGGGGATGCTCTATGTGAACCCGACTTACCTGATGGGATTTTATATGGACATGGATACCTAAATGATATACCTCAACTTAGGGATGTGCCTTGGTTGAAGGTGAAATTAAAATGAAAGAACAACAATATGATTTGATACACAAGAATGATTGGGCTACACTGATAATCTTAGATGCATGTAGGTATGATAAGTTTTGTGAAGTCTATTCAGGTAAATGCAGTGCAGTAACTTCCCCTGCAGGGGCTACGCATGTTTGGTTACAAAGAATGTTCAAAACTTACTACCCCTGCACTATTTATTCTGGTCATCTGGGTATTAACTCCTTAGACTTTGAAGTATATGGATATAGGGCACGGGACCATTTCATTGAGGTGAAAGATGTATGGAGGGATTCGTGGGATAATATTATAGGTGGAAGTCATCCACAACAACTCAACAATGCCGTACTGCAGGATATAGAGAATGGAGACTTTAAAGGCAAGAATATCTTATGGTATATGCAACCACACTTTCCATGGTTAGGTAAGACAAGGATACCACTGAAGGAGTTTGAAGACAGAGGGGTTATGGAATGGGACCGAGAGGCTTATGGGGATTTAAAAGAAGGTAAGTATGATAAGGACTTTGTCAATAAAGCATATACGGATAATATTAGGTTTGTAATGGACTATGTAAATGAAGTGGTTGATAAGCTGAAGGGAAAGGTAATCATTACTTCAGACCATGGAGAGTTGCTTATGGATAAAGGACTTCCTAAGTATAAACAGTTTGGACATTTCCAGGATATGCATAGTCAGAGAAAAGAATTAAGAGAAGTACCATGGGTTGAGATTAATAATGGCTGATTACTGGAGAACTGAAACAGATATTATTAAATTGCGTAGTAAATGTGATATTGGAACAGGTTGTTCTATTTCTAGGGCTTGTGCAATAGATGGTAATAGACCTGCTGGTAGGGTAAGTATTGGCAACAATACTACTATTACAGAAGGTGTTATGATTTTATGTCATGATGCTGCAGGTACTAGGACGAATTGTCGTATTCAATATGGGCATACTATTATAGGTGATAAGTGTTTCATTGGAATCAGGTCAGTTATTCTACCAGGAGTTACGATAGGAGATAATTGTATTGTAGGTGCGTGTTCAGTTGTTACTAAAGATATACCACATGATGAAGTATGGGCAGGTAACCCAGCTAAGTTTATATGTACTGCAGCTGATTATAAGATTAAACATAAAAAATGATAACAGACATTAAAGAGTTGGCAGAGATTTCTTATTGGACTAGAGTTTACTGTGAAGAAAAGAGAGGAGCATATTTTAGTGACCGTAATTTTGAAATGATTACAAAGAGGTATTGTAAGATGTTACAGATACAGAAAGATACATACAAAGGAAAAGTGATTATGGATGTTGGATGTGGGCCTAGAGGTACATTACATAACTTTGAAGCAAAGACTAAATATGGTGTTGAACCTTTAGCTAAAGCTTATGATTATTTGTTTAAGATGGGTGGCAAACAGGATATGATATATCTTGCAAGTGGTTGTGAAGAGATACCTTTGTTAGATAAAACAGTAGATGTTATTTTGTCTGTAAATTCCTTAGACCATGTTGATAATTTAGAACAAACATTAGATGAATTGTGGAGAATACTTAAGCCTGGTGGGGAAATAAGATTTAATCTTAACTTACAACCTGAAGCAAGAGTAACAGAACCACATGCATTTACTGAAAAAGAAATATTAACTAAGCTAAAGAAATTCAAACCAGTGGTTATGAAGAAGTTTCCAATTGAAGATGCTGTTCCTTTTGAGAGGATACTAGTAATTGGTGGGAAAAACTAACTTCT
>Ga0075122_10002514_pt1 | contig 12038 bp, 7 predicted proteins | sample AntAceMetag02UKB_FD_69790 | JGI IMG/M metagenome (GOLD analysis project Ga0075122, IMG submission 69790) | Saline lake microbial communities from Ace Lake, Antarctica - Antarctic Ace Lake Metagenome 02UKB | ecosystem: Environmental > Aquatic > Non-marine Saline and Alkaline > Saline | place... | reverse complement strand
TTTTTATTTTTCTTTTAAGAAGGGGGCCTGAGGTTAGTGTAGTTAGTGAAGAAAATCCTCAAGCATATATTGAGGGTTGTACTCGTGATGCCCTTGAAGAAGCTTTAGATTTAATAATGATTAATGCTGGAGATATAGAACCAAAATCCACTGTCTTATATCAGGGACAAAATATTAGCTATTTGTGTTATCAAGAAAATTATTATTATTCTTGTATAAATCAAAAACCATTATTACTTGAACATATTCAAGACCAAATAGATTTATACATTAAGCCAATGATTTCAAATTGTTTTCAGGTCTTAGAAACTACTCTTGAGCCAAGATATGAGGTTGAGATGGAAGAGTATTGGGATCTAAATGCGAAACTTACATCAAAAAGTGTTGAGGTTTATATTGACAGAGAGTTTAAAATGCAGAGGGGAAGTAATGTTAGAAATTTTAATTTGTTTAAGACAAGTATTGTTCACCCAATATACCATCTTGCAGAAACTGCAATGGAAATTGTAAATCAAGAAGCAGAGTTTTGTAATTTTGATGTTTTAGGATTTATGATTATCTATCCTCAATATGATATTAAAAAATTTAGAACAGGAGATTCAAATATAATTTATACACTTAGAGAATTTGCAGGAAATAAAGAATTTAAATTTGCAATTAGGGGATGTGTAATTCCTCCTGGATATTAAAAATGACTTCTTTCTTTAAAAAAGAAAGAACATCACGAAGAAAGAAACTAAAATATTAAAATGAAAACAAATATCAATAATAAAATAAAGAGATTTATGGGTAAGAAAGCAAGTATTAGTTATTTGCAGATATTAATTTTAATCATTAGCACATTTGCTTTCTGCTATATTATTTATGATGCAACTGAAAGTGTTTCTGCTGTAAGGGGGCGTTCTTCTGATCCTGTTTTATCAGAATTTTTATCAGGATATGTTTGTTGTGAGGAAGATAATAATGGAAATACTTGTCAATATGTTGAAGCTAGTAATTGTACTGCTGGTTCTAATCAATGGCAAGAGCCTTGTAATTATGTTAATGAATGTAAAATTGGTTGTTGTTATGGGGATGAATTTGGATTATGTAGTGAAACTTCTCCAAAAGTTCTTTGCGATAGGGAAGGTGGAGAGTGGTCTGATTCTTGTAGTATTCCCAAATGTGAAGAAAGATGTTGTGTTTTAGGAAGCCAAGCAAAACTTACAACAGAAAGAAATTGTGAAGTAGAATCAGGAACTGTAGGAGATTCAGGAATTCCAATAGATTTTAGGACTGATATTAGTAATGAAATTGAATGTATATTTTTAACTGAAAGAGATCAAGAAGGTGCTTGTGTTTTTGAGTCTAATGAGGTTACAACTTGCTTATATATCACAGGGGAAGAGTGTTTATCAAGAACAGGTAATGTAAATGATTTTAATGCTGGTGTTTTTTGTTCTGATGATTTATTAAATACAGATTGTGCTGCTCATGATTATGATGGTTGTGTTGATGGAGAAGAAAGTGTTTATTGGTTTGATTCTTGTGGAAATAAAGAAGATATTAAAGAAGAATGTGGTCTTTTGTTTGGAAGTATTTGTGGAGAATATAGAGTAGGAGTAGATTCTTTGCCAAGTAGTGGGGGAGATTATTCTTGTAGAGATTTAAGTTGTGTTGCTGATAATGGAATGACTTATGATAATGGAGAGAGTTGGTGTGAATATGAAGGCCAGGTTGGAGATGGAAAAGATGTAGTGGGTAGTAGGCATATAAAACATATGTGTTTTATGGGAGAAGAAAGAATAGAGCCTTGTGCTGATTATAGAAATCAGATTTGCGTTGGAAGTGTAAAAAATCTAGGCGGTGGAGAAACTCTTTCAGAAGCTGTTTGTAGACAAAATAATTGGCAACAGTGTTTTGAAACAACTTCAAGAGGGACTGGTTCAATAGATAATAATCAAAATCCTGATTGTATTGTTAAAACAGTTGACTTAACAGATGATGATGAAGATACTTTTAAATTCAGTCTTTCTGTTCCTGCTTTTCCTCCGGGATTTGATTATAGAAATAGTTATGAAAGCGCTGCTTCACTTTGTAATTTAGGTTCACAAACTTGTACAATTATGGAGGTTAAAGAATGGTGTGGTTTTTTTAAGACTTGTTGGGAATGTCAATATAATTGTGGTTGTGATAGTGGATCATTTGCTCAACAAATGAATGATTTATGTATAAATTTAGGAGATTGTGGAGGATATGTTAATACAGAGGGAAAGTATGAAGCAAATTATGTTTCTGATGCAGGAGGGGTTGATGGTAATCAATATAAACAATATGCAAAGCCTGAAAGAAATTTAGATATGGCTGAAAGTAAGGCATTGGATTTTTCAGGAAATTATGGTTTTAATACAGATCCATTTGAAGAAGGTGGGACAGGAATAGGTGTAGCAGGTATAGCTCTTTTAGGGGTTCAAGGAATTCAATTATTAGGATTAACTAAAACACTTGCCACCACTAAGGGCATTAGTGGAATTGGAGGATTAGGGCTTGTTGGAACTGGTGGAGAGGGTGTTGTTTATGATAAATTAGTTGGTGAATCTGCAAAAGTACTTGCTGGAAAAGATGCAAGTGTAAATGCAATTGCTGCAATGGAAGCATCTCCTGAAGCAGCATCTTATGCTGGTTTTGGGAATATGTTACAAGCTTTTGGTGCTGGAATGGCAGTTGTATCTTTATTAGGTATGGGTGGAATAAGGTTTAGAGGAATTAATTCATTATTAGCAGGAGTTGCAATTGGTGGAGCATTAATGGTTGCTGCAAATGCAGGATTTATTATTGGTTGGGGGTTTGTACAATTTTTAGGATGGGTAGGACTTGCTATAGTTATTTTAGGATTTATTTTAGGTATTGGAAAAACTAGGGAGACAAATATTGGTTTCCAATGTTTGCCTTGGATTGCTCCTGATGGTGGGAGTGATTGTAGTAAATGTAATCCTAAAAATGAATTTGATGTTCCTTGTACTGAATATAAATGCCATAGTTTAGGACTGGGTTGTGATTTAATTAATAAAGGTACTGAAGATCAACAATGTATTAATCTTTGTACAGGTAGTTTTTCTTCTCCAAGAATAGAACCAAGTGATGATATTTCTGATGGATATGAATATAGGCAAGTAAGTAGTGCTAGTTTTTCTATTAGGGCAGATAATGGTGATTGTATTGATGAATTTACAGAAGTTGAATATGGGATTAAGACTGATAAACCTGCTCAATGTAAAATAGGAACAAGTTTAATGGAAACTTATGATCAAATGACAGAGGGTTATTTTGGTGGAAAGAATTCTTATGTAACTGATCATGATGCAGTTTTATTTTATCCAAGTATTTCTGCATTTAGAAATCATTATAATTTAACTCAGCAACAAATTGAAGATTTAGGTGGTATAGAATATTATGTTAAATGTAAAGAAGCTTGTGAAGGAAATACTAATCTTATTTCATTTAAAATTGAAAGTTGTGTTAATCCAGGCCCTGATCTAACTGCTCCTTGGATTAAAAGAGTAATTCCTGCATCTGGTAGTTTTGTTAAATATGGTGAGACAGAGAAAAATATATCTCTTTGGGTAAATGAACCTGCTGAATGTAAATGGGATACAAGACCTGAAAGAAATTATGATGACATGGTTAATCAAATGGCTTGTGCAACTGGAATTGATAGAAGAAGTGAATGGCCTTGTACCACTACACTTACTGGAGTGAATAATAATAGTATGTTTTATTTTAAATGTAAAGATCAGCCTTGGCCTCTTGAACCAGGAGAATCAAGAAATCCAAATACTGATGACTATCCTTATGAATTAAGTCTTTCTACTTCTCAATTATCTATTGTAGATTTTAAGCCTGAAAATAATTATAAATTTAATAAAGGTGTTGAGCCTGTTGTTGTGGATCTAAATGTTAGAACTGCTGGAGGTGCTGAAGATGGAATTGCAATTTGTGAATGGCAGTTACAAGGATTTTCCTTTGGCGAATTTGATGAAACAGGTTCTAATTATCATACTAAGATTTGGAATTATGGTTTTAGGGGAAATCATAATATTAATTTTTATTGTGAAGATGTAGCTGGAAATAATGCAACAGCTTCAACTTCTTTTAAAATAGATATTGATACATCAGGTCCTAGAATTATAAGGGTTTATTTTGATGGCGGATTAAAGATTATTACAAATGAAGACTCAGAATGTAGGTATGGATTTAATAGAAATTTTAGATTTGATAATGAAACTATAATGGGTGGAGATGGATTTGAACATATTGCAGATTGGCAATTAAAAACATATTATATCCAGTGTAAGGATCAATTTAATACCAAGGGAGGTAAAATAAGAGTTAAGAGTTATAACTTACTTTAATAGTTAAGATTATAAATAAGTATTAACTTAAAATAAATAATAGGAATATCTTATAAAAACAAAAAGATGGTAAGAATAAAAAAAGGGAAAAAGGTAGATTGTAGTTTTTTTAAACAAAAAAAAGCACAATTAACTATATTTATTATACTTGCTTTAGCAATTGTATTAGTTTTGATTTTATTGTTTACTGGAAGAACAAATTTAACTGCTATTTTTTCTCCAACTACTCCTGTGAATCAAATTAAAGAATGTGTTCAAGAACCTGTTGAAGAAGCTATAGATATTTTAAAATTACAGGGAGGAAGTTTAGACCCTGTTCTTTATTATATGTATGAAGGAAATAAAGTAGAATATTTATGCTATACAGAGGAATATCATAAAACTTGTATAATGCAAAAGCCTTTGTTAAAACAATCTATTGAACAAGAAATACTATCTTATGCAGGTCCTAGAATTAGAAATTGTCTTAGTTCTGTTAAAGCAAATTTAGAAAGAAAAGGTTATCAAGTTTCAATGATTGGTCCTGACATTGATATTTCCCTAGTTCCTGGAAATATTATTGTTGATATTATTAGTGATATAAGAATTGTAAAAGATAAAACAGAATCATATAAATCTATTAAAACAGATATGGCTTCTGAATTATATGATCATACAATGGTTGCTAGTTCAATTAGTAATTGGGAAGCAACATATGGGGATTCAGAAACAATGAATTATATGATTTATTATCCATCAATTAAAGTTGAAAAAAAGAAGCAATCAGATGGAACAACAATTTACATTATAACAGACAGAGATTCAGAAGATAAATTTATGTTTGCAAGTAGGAGTTTGGTCTTGCCTGCAGGATTTACAGGACAATAAAGTTGACTTCTTTCTTTAAAAAAGAAAGAACATCACGAAGAAAGAAAATGAAAATAAATAAGAAAATATCAATAATCTTAGGAATTTTATTAGTGTTTAGCCTCTTACCATTATTATATGCAGAAGCTAGTCCTTGGCCTGCATATAATGTTTGTTGTGAAAGAACAATAAATGGTGCATGGTGTCAAAATACCTTAGAAGAAAGCTGTGATGAATCTTATAGAAAAACCCCTACTTCTTGTGAAGGAACTAGTTTTTGTAAACCTGGAATTTGTTTTGAATCAGATGAGGGATTGTGTATGCAAAATACTCCTCAAAGGGTTTGTAAGGATGATAATGGAACTTGGTTAGATGATACAATGGGGAGTGTTCCACAATGTAATTTAGGTTGTTGTGTTTTAGGAACTCAAGCTAGTTTTGTAACTTTAACAAGATGTAAAAAACTTTCTGCAGATTATGGATTAGAAACAGACTTTAGAACAAATATTGGAGATGAATTAAGTTGTATTGCAATTGCTGCTTCTCAAGATAAAGGCGCTTGTGTTTTTGAATCTGATTATCAAAAAACTTGTAAATTTACAACAAGAGGAGAATGTTTAGGCGTAGAACAAGGGGGAAATAGAACTTCTTCTGGAGAGTTTTTTCTTAATTATTTATGTTCTGCTGATATTTTAGCAACTAATTGTGGACCTACAACAGACACTATGTGTGTAGATGGAAAAGAAGAAGTTTATTTTAAAGATAGTTGTGGAAATCCTGCTAATATTTATGATGCAAGTAAAACTTATTCAAGTGATCCTGATTATTGGAAAGAAATTAAAGACAAAGGTGATAGTTGTGGATATAATGATGCTAGTGGAAATGCTGGCTCTAGAAGTTGTGGAAATTGTGATTATTTTCAAGGAAGTATTTGTGGAGAAGGAAATGCAAATTATGGAGATAATATTTGTAAAGATTTGAATTGTTATAATACTAAAAATGGTAATGATTATAAAAATGGTGAAAGTTGGTGTGAATATCAAGGTGATGTTGGAGAAGGTAAGGATACAGTAGGATCAAGATATTTTAGACATGTTTGTATTCATGGTGAGGAAACAGTAGAACCTTGTGCTGATTATAGAAATGAAGTTTGTCTTCAAGACGATATAGATACAGGAGAAGGTGTTTTTACAGAAGCAGCATGCAGGGTTAATAGATGGAGAAATTGTATTGATCAAGATGATGAAGAAGATTGTTTAAACTTAGATAGAAGAGATTGTTTTTGGTTTGAAGGTGGTTTTTTTACAGGATTAGTAAGTGAAGAATCAGGAACAGCAGGAACAGCAAGTTCTGGAGGAGATACTTTTTCAGGTGGAAGTACACCTACTTTTTCAGGTGGAATAACCGGACAAGCTGTAGCACCAATAACAGGAAAAAGTATTTTTGGTGGGGGAGATGATGAGGATAGTGAAGATAGTTCTGGAGTTCAATTAGGAGGGGGTGCTTGTTTACCTAATGTTCCTCCTGGATTAAAGTTTTGGAGTGATGGAGATGCTTCAAGTGTTTGTTCATTAGGAAATTCAAAATGTGTTGTTGAATATGAGGAAAAATTAATTGGAGAGAGAAAATGTGTTGATAATTGTGAGTGTTTAGAAGAAGGTTATGCTAAGACTATGAATAGAATTTGTACATCTTTAGGAGATTGTGGTGCTTATGTTAATATTAATAATAAATTCACAGATGATGGTGCTGAATGGAAGATTTCAGGAGATAAACAAACAATTACTCAAGGAATTATGAGTGGTTAGAAAAATAGAAGATATGTATTAACTTCAGAATAGTAACAAATAATAAGGTTTATAAAACCTAAAAACATCAAAAAAACAAGAAAAATGCAAATAAATAATCAACCAAAGGGATTAGTAAAAAGTTTAGTTACTTGGGGATTAGTTGGATTTATGAGTTTAGTTAGTGCTGGTTGTTTTGAGGAAAATAAAACATATAAACACCCAACATTTACTCCTGAACAAACACAAGCAAGATTAGATTATATGCGTGAAAAAACTAAAGAAAAAAATCTGCAATCAGACGCAAATCTCAAATATATGAGAGAAAGAAGAGATCTAAATCAACAAACACCTCAACAAGGAAGTACGGGTAATGAAGCTAATGATAAACTTAATGAATGGGTATGGAGTGTTTACAAAGGAGCACTCATAAGGTCTGGTGGAAATATAATTAGTCATGAATATATTCAAGAAGATACTAAATAAAAAAGAAAAAACTAGGTGATAAAAAGAGAAAATGAATAAAAGAGCAATAACTCAATTAAAAGCATATTTTTTAATGATAAATGTAGTTTTGGCTGTTGTTGCTTTTAGTTGGTTGGTTAGTGGTGTTAAGATTGAGCCATTAAATCTGCTTCCCCCTATTCGAGAGACCTTAGGTCCACCTGCTTTTTCTTTAGATCAGCCAATTGATGTAGATACACAAACTATGATGGAGGAAATATTATTAGGTAAATCACATAGCCCTCTTCCTATAAAAAAACCACCCATAGATGTTAAAACTGCTATTCAACTAACCACAAGTTCAAATGTTGTTAGTATTCCTGCAGATGTAAATCTTTATACTCCTCGTTCATCAACAAGAATAGGGAAATTAATTTCTGAGAAGGGGAAATTTTATGAAGTTGGAGCAAATGGTGGATTAGGTAATGAAGTTCTTATTCCTGAAGGAGTTGATCCTACTACATTTGAATCAATAGGTGGTCCTGCAACAAAATGTACAGGGCCTTTTTGTTTTACACAAAATATTTTTTCTAGTGTTATTATGGAAAATCTAATAAGTGCTGCAATGATTGGAGGTATTGGAGCTTTGGTTGGTGGTTTTGTTGGAGGAAATGGTGCAATAGCTGGTTTTTTTGCTGGATTTGGTGGAGTAACTGCTTTTCAAATAATGAAGGATCCTAAGGCTTATAAGTTTCTTGGAGGGAAAACTATTGAGGGATTTTTAGGAAAAGAAGGGTTAGGTTTTTCACCAGGAATTATTGGAATTGGTGTTGCAGCAACAATATTCATATTAATGTATAAAGATACAGAACAAGAAGTTGTTGAGTTTAATTGTATGCCTTATCAACCTCCAACAGGAGGAGATGATTGTCAATTATGTAATGATTATGAAGAGTGTGGAGAATATACTTGTAAGAGTTTAGGCCAAGCTTGTGAGCTTTTGAATCAAGGAAGTGGTGATGAAATGTGTGATTGGGTAAATCCTCATGATGTTAATTCTCCTAAGATTCAAATGAGCGATGTTCTTAAAGGATATAAATGGACTCCTGATACAAGTGTAAGACCTCCTGCTACAGGTGCAGTGATTGCTCAGGAAAATAATGGTTGTGTAAAAGCATTTACTGCTTTAGAATTTACTATTGCTACTGATGAGCCTGCTCAATGTAAAATAGATTATGATATCACAACAGGATTTGATGAAATGTCTTATTTTATTGGTGGAAATAATTTATTTTCTTATAATCATACTGAAAAGATGAGCTTACCAAGTCCTTCTTCACTTGAACAAGAATTTGGTCCTGAAATTGAAAATGATGGAACATATACATTATATGTAAGATGTAAAGATGCTAATGGTAATTTTAATCAAGATCTTTATTCTGTAAGATTTTGTGTTGAAGAAGGACCAGACACTACTCCTCCGACAATTGTTAATTTAAATGTTCCAAGCAATACTCCTGTTAGTTATAATACTAGTGAATTATATTTAGAAGTTTATGTTAATGAACCTGCTGAATGTAAATGGAGCAGAGAAAATAGAGATTATGAGCAAATGGAAACTCAAATGAGTTGTGATACTAGTTTAGGGCAGATTAATCCTGAGAATTTATTTACTTGTAGAACTACTTTAACAGGAATTAAAGATAGGCAAGATAATGAATATTATTTTAGATGCAGGGATGTTTCTGAGAAATTAAATGTAAATGAAGAAAGTTCATTATATAATGTAATTGGAACTCAGCCTTTGAATATTTTATATATTAAACCTGTTAATGAAACAATTAAAGATTCAACAAGTACAATTGCTGTTACCTTGGAAGTAAAAACAGATAGTGGTTATGAAAATGGCCATGGTTTTTGTAATTATTATAATGATGCAGATAATAATCCTCCTGTAAATGATGAAGATTACTTGCAATTTTCAGAAACAGATTCAAACATGCATACCCAAAGACAAGATTTAGTAACAGGAGATTATGTTTATTATATTAAGTGTTTTGATTTAGGTGGAAATGCTGCTTATGATTCTACTAGTTTTAGTGTTGAAACAGATGAATCTCCCCCAATTATAGTACGGGCATATAAGGAATCAGGGCAATTAAAAATTATGACTCATGAAGAAGCAGAATGTAGTTATTCTCATACTGATTGTAATTTTGAAAATGCAGATGGAATTCAAATGGAAAGTTTTGATAATGAAGCTCATTCTGCTGAATGGTTAATAACTAAGAATTATTATGTTAGATGTAATGATGAATATAATAATCAACCTAATCCAAATACATGTTCGGTCATTGTAAGGCCATTTAAGTTTATTGATAAAAGTAATGTTGTTGAATTGTAAACATTTATTAATTATATTTTTCTAATATGCTTATGAAAAGAGGGAAGAATAAAAAAGTGGGCAATAAGTTTTTTAGACAAAAAAAAGCTCAAGGCGTATTTGGAATGAGTTTTGGAATGATATTTTCAATAATCTTAATTATATTTTTCATTGCAGTTGCATTTATTGCAATTAAAAGTTTTCTCGGAACTAAAACATGTGCACAAATTGGAATTTTTAGAGAAAATTTTCAGACAGAGATTACTAAGACCTGGAAGGGAGATAATGCAAATTTTAAATTTCCAGGCAATCTTCCAAGTAAAATCAAATTTGTTTGTTTTGGAGATTTAGATAAAGATGTAACTGCTACTGGAGCTAGTGGAAATATGGGAAGAGAATTAGGGGTTTATCAAGGTTATATTGCTAATATGTTTCTCTACCCTACAGAATCAGCATGTGATATGGTTACTCATGAAATAGAACATTTAGAGATTGATAAACTTATTTCAGAAAATGGTAATCCTTATTGTATTCCTGTTGATTCAGGGAAGATTAATATTCAAATTAAAAAGGGTTTTAATGAAAGATTAGTTAGTATTGAAGCTGTTAATTAATAACTAAAGATTAATATCAATAATGTATAAAATATTTAGCTTTGGAGATGAGAGCAAAGATTAGCTAACAAGAACATAACTAATAATTGGATATTGATATATAATATAGGCAAAATAAAAACAGGTGAAAAATGAACAAAAAAGCAATTGAAATGGGTTTTAATGTAATGTTTGCAATTATTGCTGGCATTGCTATTTTAGGTCTTGCTATTTATGGGACAAGTAGGTTTATTGATACAGGTAGTAAGGCAGTTTCTACTGCAACATCTGCAAAAATTATTTCTTTACTTGATCCTTTAGAAACTGGTTTAGCAAGTGGGAATTCTGAACAAATTAATTTTAAAAAAGAATCTAGAATGTTTTTTGAATGTTATGAGGATGAAAACTATCCTTTTGGAAGACAAACAATTTCTTTTTCAGAGCAAACTATTGGAGAAAAATTTGGGGAAAGAGGGGGGGATGTTCCTATTTATAATAAATATGTTTTTTCAAGAAACATGGTTCAAGGAAAACAATTTAATATTTTTTCTAAAGAATTTTTAATGCCATTTAAGGTTGCAGATTTAATTATAATTAATTCTGAAAAATATTGTTTTCATTCAGCTACAAACGAAATTAAAAAAGATGTGGAGAATTTGAATATTCAGAATATTCAATTTTCAGATGATTTGCAAAATTGTACTGGAATAAATGTTTGTTTTGGAGTAGATAGTTCTGAATGTGATATGGTTGTTGATGGTTGTTTAAATGAAGGTTGTGAATCAGGATATGAGTATGGAAGAGTTTCAAAAGGTATTGATGATTTATATTATACAGATAGTTTGCTTTATGCTGCTATATTTTCTTCTCAAGAAAATTATGAATGTAATTTAAAAAGATTAATGAGTAAGTTCAATGAATTAAGTTTAATTTATATTGATAAAATTAAAATTATTCAAAGAAAGGGGTGTAGGGGGGATATTGAGGTTGGTTTAAGAAATTTAATGAATAAGGCTAATTCTCTTGAGGGTTCAAAGGGGATAAAAGATTTAGCAATAATTGCAGAAGATATTGATAAAGCAAATCAAGCAACAACAAGTGCTTGTAGGGTGTATTAGGATGAAAATAAGAAAAGCAAATAAGAAAGCTCAGTTAAAAGGAAAGCAGGTAAGCTGGCACAATAAAGCTCAATTGAAAATACAAGAGATGGCGTTTTTCTTAGTTGCAATTATGTTGTTTTTTACTCTTGTAGGATTATTTGTATTTTCAATCATATTTTCAAATTTAACTAAAGATGCTAGTGATATTGCAGAAGATAGGACTTTATCTTCGATAACTAATCTTGCAGATTCTCCTGAATTTTCATGTGGAGAACCAAATTGTGTTGATGCAGATAAAATAATGGGTTTAATGCAAAATAATAAATATGAAAACTTTTGGCCTTTTTCAAGTTTAAAAGTACTTAGAAGTAGTGGATTTAATAAAAATGAAAGTGATTTGATTAAATGTACTATTGCAAATTATCCGGATTGTGAGCTTTTTGAAATTTATGATAAAAATGTTGATAATGAAAGAACAATTTCAAATTTTGTTG
>Ga0075122_10002513_pt1 | contig 12042 bp, 11 predicted proteins | sample AntAceMetag02UKB_FD_69790 | JGI IMG/M metagenome (GOLD analysis project Ga0075122, IMG submission 69790) | Saline lake microbial communities from Ace Lake, Antarctica - Antarctic Ace Lake Metagenome 02UKB | ecosystem: Environmental > Aquatic > Non-marine Saline and Alkaline > Saline | place... | reverse complement strand
AAGAATTAATTGCAGAATGGAAAAAAAAAAGAGACGCTAAAAAAGAAGATGACAAAAAAAAACTTAAAGAAAAAACAGCCGAACTTTTGGAAGAACACCATGAGGAAAAGAATACAAAAAAAGAAGAAAAATCTACAGTAACCACCAAACAAGAAACCCTTGAAAATAAATTTTTCACGGATGCCCAACCAGCCATAGCTCAGGAAAAAAGAAGTCAGATAAAACAAGTAGAGATGGATAAAATTGGTACATCGGCAAAATTATACCAAAAATTAGGAACTGAAGAAAAAACAATAATTGATTTATTTTCTTCTCAAGAAAACTCTACTCACGGAGACGAAAGAACGATTACTGGAAACGAAAGAACGATTACTGGAGGTGAAAGAGCAAGAGAATATATAGAAAATACTAATTATTTAAACGAAGTTAAGCCAAAAGAATTAAATAATTTAAAGAAATATCTAAAAAATGACCACACTATTTATAAAGATCTTACTATTGAAATCGATTCGATGCTCCCAGAAAAAGAACTAGCGGATGAAGAATATGAAAATTTTGTTAAAGACACAGACAAAGAAGATAGAGCGATTAAAAAATTAAATAAACACCAAAAACTAGACTTGGAAACACTGGTAGATTTAAGAAAAGCAGATGAAAAAGGGCAGATAACATTTAATAATTATTTAAATGGCCTTGAAATTAATAACCAAATTAAAATTTTATCTATTTTAGAAAATAGACCAGACACAAGAAAATGGATAGAAAATTGGTTTAAAACAGAAGAAGGAAAATCATACCAGACTCTATCTAAAATAACTCCTAAAAAGAAAAGTATGTGGGGTAAAATAAAAAGTATTTTTAGCAACTAAAAGTATGAAAGAATATTTAGATATTATAAAAAAAATTTTAAATGAAGGAGAGAAAAAAGACGATCGCACTGGTACTGGAACCATCTCAATTTCTGGTATGATGTTTCAACACGATCTAAAAAACGGTTTCCCACTTCTAACTACTAAAAAAATTCCTTTCAGGCTTGTGGCAAGTGAATTAGAATTTTTTATTAAAGGAATAACAGATAAAGAATGGTTAAGAGAACGAAATAACCATATTTGGGATGAATGGTGTTCTCCTTTAAAAATTCCTTACGGACATGACGAAGAAACTAAAAAGAAAATGAAGGAAGAAAGAGACTTGGGTCCAATTTATGGTTTTCAATGGCGACATTTTGGAGCAGACTATAAAAATTATAATACAGATTATACAGGACAAGGTGTTGATCAATTTAAAAAATTAATTGAAACTTTAAAAACAAATCCAACAAACAGACGCATGCTTGTTTGTGCTTGGAACCCAACCAAACTAAATGAAATGGCATTACCCCCTTGCCATTATAATTTTCAAGTGATTGTCATTGGCGATAAATTAAATTTATTATGGAATCAACGTTCAGTAGACACTATGTTAGGCCTACCCTTTAATATCGCTAGTTATTCCCTACTTTTACATTTACTCGCTAAAGAAACAGGATTAAAAGAAGGAACAATTACTGGATTTTTGGCAGATACTCATATTTATTCTAATCACATCGAAGGAGCCGAGGAACAATTAACTCGTGATCCAAATAAATATCAATTACCAAAAATAGAAACTAAGAACTTTACTTCTATTTTTGACTGGAATTATAAAGATACTGAAATAATCGATTATGAAAGTTATCCAGGAATAAAACTTCCAATTGCTGTTTAATTATAAAAAAATAAAAAATATGTTCTCACTTATCGTTGCTGTAGCCAAAAATAATTGCATTGGAATAAAAAATAAACTTCCTTGGAACATTCCAGAAGATCTAGAATACTTTAAAAAGAAAACGCTAGGCAAAACTGTATTAATGGGTGATGTAACCCTTGATTCAATAATTGGATATCTTGGTAAACCTTTACCTGGGAGACTTACTGTTGCCATAACAAGAAATAAAGAATACATTCCTCCCGAAGGAGTGCGAGTTTTTTATTCACTAGACGATGCATGGGAAAAATTAAAAGATGAGGATGTTTTTGTTTGTGGTGGAGCAAGTATTTATGCTCAAACTTTAAACCGCGTTGACACACTATATATTACTCATGTCAACAAAATAGTTGATGGTGATGTATTTTTTCCAGAAATTGATAAAAACATTTGGAAAGAAACTTGGCGCGAAGATCATGATGAATTTTCATTTGTAAAATACGAAAAAAAATAAAAAATATGTTTATAATGCTCGATGGTATTGATGGCTCTGGAAAAGGGACTGTGATAAAAGCTTGGAAAGAACATCTGATCAATTCAGGTCGTTCTGTTTTTGATTTAATTAAATATTGGGAACAACACGGTAAGTATCCAGAATATAAGGAAGTTAAAACTTACAAATATATTTTTTCTGGAGAACCAAGCTATGTTGGTATAGGGAAAATTATCAGACAAGAACTATTACAAAAAGAAAAAGGATACCCTAGCCAAGCTTTAGCAGAAGCTTTTTCATTAGACAGATTTATTCTTTATAAAAAAATAATACTACCGGCACTTAAAGATAAGAAAATCATTATTCAAGACCGAGGAATAAGCTCAAGTCTTGCATATCAAACAGTAGACGATTTAAAAATAAAAAATATTATAAATCTTTCTGGTAATAAAATTGCCCTTGAATACTCTCCAGATAAATTAATATTACTTAATGTTAAAGCCTCCGAAGCAATAAACAGATTAACTAACAGACTAAACAAACAAGACAATTCTATATTTGAAAAATTAGATTTTTTAAACAAACTAGACAAAGTTTATAAATCAAAAAAATACCAGAAAAACTTTACAAAAAGAAAAACTGAAATAATTCAATTGAACGGAAATCAAAAAATTGATATAATGAAAGCAGAAGCAATAGAACTTCTTAAAAAAATTTTAAATAATAGTCATACTTATCACAATTAAGAATCTAGCAGAAAACTAGATTCCCGCTTACACGGGAATGACAAGGCCTTCGGCCTCATTAAAAATATGCTTATACAACCAATAGATATCATTAAAACTAGTTGGAAATTTTATACTACTAATTGGAAAAAATTTATTATTTACCTACTACTACTTTTTATCCCAACTATCCTTCTAAAATCCATAGGTCTTTTATCCTCATATTACAGCTCATACGCTGAAGATCTTTATATAACAAGCACCGTGATTACTGTCATAGCTTTTACTGCTAGCATTTTATTTAGTTTATGGATTTCAATCGCACTAACCAAAGCAATAAAAAGAACTTACAAAAACGAACCATTGGAAAACTGGAAGAAAATGATTAGTAATAATACTTACCTAATATGGCCAGTAATTTTAACATCTATCATGACAACAGCGTTGGTTGTAATTGGTTCAATTCTTTTCTTAATTCCTGGTATTATATTTTTTGTATGGTATTCTTTTACTTTCTACGAAGTAATGTTTAATGATAAAAAAAGTACTAAAGCACTTGCATCTAGTAAATCTCTTGTAGTCGGAAGATGGTGGTCTATACTTTGGAGAATGTTAGTTCCAGGAATTACTTTTGGAATATTAATGGCAATCATTATAAGCTTAATACTACTTCCTATCAAATTTTTTATACCGCCTACTTCTACCCTCTTCGAATTCATTTCAAATATTGTAGGAATTATAATAAACCTAGCATTAACACCACTCCTAAGCGTAGCGACACTTATCCTATATTTCTCTGCTCGTGAAAATCCAATTGAACAGACTTTACCTTCAACAAATGAACTGCCAACAAACCTATAAAATAAATTTAAAATATATAATAAAGCTCTCGATTGAGAGTTTTATTTTATATAATATTATTAACAATAAATAAACACTATACTAATATAAACACATACAAAGATTTATATATAATAATAACACTCACCTACACAAATATCACAAATTCAAATCCTGCCTCAGCAGCAAATTTGCTTAAAAACTACAAATTTTGTATAATAAAGCCAGTTTTAAGTAAAAAATACTTTTATATATGAAATTAACACCTGAAAAAATAGGAAAAATTGCTACCCTTGCTCGTTTAGACTTAAATGATCAAGAAAAAGAAAAATATGCTGAAGAACTTTCAGTTGTTTTAGATTATATAGAAATGTTAAACGAGGTTAATACAGATGACATAGAAGAAACTTGCCAAGTGACAGGGTTAAAAAATGTTATGCGCGAAGATAAAGTGGTTGAATGTGATGAAAAAATAAAAAATAAAATTATAAAACAATTTCCAGATAAAAAAGGTGACTTATTAAAAGTAAAGGCAATATTTTCTTAGTAAATTAAATTAATTAATATAAAAAAAACCCCGCAAAATACATAGCGGGGTTTTGTTAAACCTCAGTCAACTCAAATGACCACAACGCCATTTGAGTAAGAATAACCACGGGGAGACATGACTCCTGAGACCTTGAAAGATTCATATACAGAACCAATAATACGGGGGGGTACTCCATTAGCTGTGGTTGTCCCCCACATTACCAGATTCATTTCATAAAAATCAATTTCCGAAAAGAGGTAATCTGGATACATGGCTGCCGCAACCATTGTATCAAAGAAACCTGACATGACACAAAATTCTGGAAGACACCTCATCAACTTCGAGAGTTGATATACATTGATAGTACCTTCCATATCATAGGGTTTAAAGAACAAACCCGGGAAATTATATAATGCCCGAGGGAAGAAAAATCCTACGGTAAATTTATTATTCGATAGTTTTTCTAATAAATTTTCATAACGTGAACCATGCGTAATTTCGAAAGAACTATCATCATACACTACCGCCCGAGCCTGACCCGTTTTCACTAATGCTTCTGGCCCCTTTCTAAGGGGGAAAGCGCGGGCATAACTTTTTTCCACCAACAGCTCCAACTTTCTCCAAAAATTCTGGAGGTCTTTCTCCGGCACTTGTGGCATAATTATTGGAACATGCGGACCTTTTAAAAGCCCCTCTGCTTCTGTTCCTAATATCTTGTTTTTCACCCTTTCTTTTTCATTTTGGAATTGAGATAAATTTATAATACCTCTTCCAAAAAGTTTTTTAAAACGAGAAAGAATTTTCTCGTCGTCTAATTTTGAAAAGTCAGGCCACCACCACTTTTCCTCCCTTTCCTCTGGCAACCTCGCAATAAGGTTGCCTTCTCTGTCTATAGTCTTCCTTCCCACAATGGTATGTTTCTGACTCTCCAGATCCTTCTTTTCATTTACTGGTCCTCTTATTCTTGTCGTCATCTCCTCGATCCTTTCTGCCTATTGTGACTTATCATCACAAGTTTTACTTGTCAGTAAAATAATTATTTTAAAATTCAACACCTTTATTAAAGCATATTTTTTTGACTTTTGTCAAGTTTTGCAGTAAAATTAGGAAAAGATTAATAATTTTATGAATATAAAAAACCTCACAATTTCACAAATCAGAAAAGATTTAGACGAAAAAAAATATACTTCCGTGGAACTTACCAAAGCATATTTAAAAAATATCAAAGCCAAAAACCCTGATGTCAATGCTTTTATTACGATAACCGAAGAACTGGCATTAAAAGAAGCAAAAAAAGCAGATGATATAATAGCTAAAGGAAAACAAAAAATATTAACTGGTGTCCCCTTTTCTGTTAAAGATGCCATCCAAGTTAAAGATGTTCGAGCTACTGGCGGAGCAAAAATTTTAGATAATTATACCAGTCCTTACGAAGCAACAGTAATTACAAAAATTAGGAGTCATGGTGCAATTCTTTTAGGTAAAAATAACTGTGATGCTTTTGGTCATGGTGCTTCTAATGAACATTCAATGTACGGCCCAGTAAAAAATCCACACAATACTAAAAAAGTAGCTGGTGGTTCTTCTGGCGGTTCAGCGGCTGCTGTTGCTGCAGATATGTGTTGTTTTTCAATAGGAGAAGATACCGGGGGATCAATTCGTCAACCGGCATCACTTTGTGGAGTATGTGGATTACGTCCTTCTTATGGACGAAATTCTCGCTATGGTATAATGCCAATGGCAAGTTCTTACGACACTGTTGGTCCAATAGCAAATTCAGTTGAAGATATTGCTATCTTAACCGAAATCATGGCTGGACTTGATGAAAAAGACGCAACAACTATACCAAATAAAGTAGAAAAATATACTAAAAATTTAAATAAAAATATTAAAGGTTTAAGAATTGGAATTCCTAAAGAATATTTTGAAATAAAAGGAATAGATAAAGAAACTAAAAAAATAGTGGAAACAAAAATTAAAGAACTAGAAAATTTAGGAGCAAAAATTGTCAAAGTAAGTCTTCCATATACAAAATACGCAATTCCAGTTTATTATATTACAGTTCCGTCGGAAGATAGTTCAAATATGGGCAGACTTGATGGAGTTCGTTATGGCAAACAAGCAAACGCGGATAATTTATATGACATTTATGCCAAATCACGCGGGCAAGGTTTTCCAGAAGAAGTAAAACGTAGAATTATGATTGGCACTTATGCTCTCTCAGCTGGATATTATGAAGCATATTACAAAAAAGCCCAGAAAGTAAGAACTCTAATAATTAAAGATTTTGAAAAAGTATTTAAAAATATTGATGTTTTAATAACCCCAACCTCTCCTTTCCCCGCTTTTGACATTGGTGAAAAAAAAGATGATGTGTTAGCAATGTATTTGGCAGATGTGCTTGTTTCTCCTGCTGCTGTTGCAGGTATACCAGCAATTTCTGTTCCAGGTGGATTAACAAAAGAAGGTTTACCAATTGGAATTCAAATTATTGGTGCACACCTTAATGAAAGTAAAATTTTACAAATTGCAAATAAGGTTACTAACTAATATGGAACTAACAAAAAGGCAAAAAATTGAACAAGAATATTATAACAATATAGTGCACAAAACATGGGACGGAAAAGATCTTTTTGTAGAAAAAGAAACACCACCTTTTGGAAAATTTAGCGGGGATTTGTTTGACGGCGCTAAAAAATATCTAGAAAATATAGAAAACAAAAAAATATTAGAAGTTGCCTGTGGCAACGGAGAATTAAGCGTTTGGTTTGCTAAAAATAAAGCAAAAATTTATGGAATAGACTTAAGTAATGAAAGTATTGAAGTTTGTAAAAAAAGATCAGAATTTAACGAAACTCAAAATTTAACAACATTTTCTGTATCCCCTGCTGAAAAAACCAATTTCCAAGATAAATTTTTTGACATTATATATATCAACGTATCACTGCATCATTTTGAAATAGAAAAAGCATTAAAAGAATTTAAAAGAATATTAAAATCAGGTGGAACATTAATTGCGGTTGAACCTCTTGCCTTTTCTAACGTAATCCAAAAAGTAAGAGAATCAAAAATATTTACAAAATTTTATCCAATCCGTAAAGAAACTCCGACTGAAAGAATTTTACTTAAAAAAGACCTAGAAACAGTAAGGAATATTTTTGGAAATATAAAATACAAACCTTATCGAATAATTAGTCCATTTATATTTAAAATCAAACCACTTTTTAACTTCTTATCCAATACAATATACAAAAAAGAAAAAGAAAAAAATAAAAGACAACAAAAATTTAATAGAAGCGTACAAAAATTTGATGAATTTATTTTAAAAATTCCTTTAATGAAAACTTTCTCCAGATATGTAATTTTCAAAACAATAAAAAAATAATTATGCCAAAATATATCCCAATTATAGGAATGGAAATTCACGTTGAACTAAAAACCGCTTCAAAGATGTTTTGTAGTTGCAAAAATGATCCATTTAATTCTGAGCCTAATACAAATATCTGCCCTGTATGTACTGGTCAACCTGGAACTTTGCCAGTACCAAATAAAAAGGCACTCGAATGGATTATAAAAATTGGTAAAGCACTCAATTGTAACATTCGTGAACTTTCTAAATTTGATCGTAAACATTATTTTTATCCAGATTTACCAAAAGCTTACCAGATTTCTCAATATGATGAACCTGTTTGTGAAAACGGACACATTAATTTAAATTTTGTAACCGAAGACAACCATCGCGACGAGGCTTCTATCGGAATTACTCGCGTCCACATGGAAGAAGACACTGCAAAGTTAGACCATGCAACCGATGGTGCCAGTCTTGTTGATTTTAATCGTGCTGGTGTTCCCCTTGTAGAAATTGTGTCAGACCCAGACATTCAAAGCTCTACTGAGGCAAAAAAATATTGCCAAGAACTACAATTAATTTTTAGATACCTAGAAATTTCTAATGCTGATATGGATAAAGGACAAATGAGATGTGAAGCAAATATTTCTATCCAAGAAGAAGGGAAATTTGAAATTAAAGATGGGCTTGTTGAGCCTTTGGGAGATTACAAACTAAACAATAAAGTTGAACTTAAAAATTTAAACTCTTTTAAAGCAATTGAACGCGGAATTGAATTCGAAATTAAAAGACAAACTGAAATGTTGGCTGAAGGTGTTGATTGGATTCAACAAACTCGTGGTTGGGATGACAATAAACAAGAAACTGTAATGCAAAGGGAAAAAGAAACTGCTGCAGACTATCGATATTTTCCAGAACCAGATATCCCCCCATTTGAACCTTTAAAAATTACGGAGAATATTCATATTGGTGAATTACCACAAAAAAGACGATCTCGTTTTATGAGTGAATATGGTTTTTCTTTTGCCGACGCTGAACTTTTAACAAAAGATAAAATCTGGAGTGGATTTACGGAAAATGTAATGAGTGAATTAATAGATTGGTTGCACTCCATGCCAGAAGTAGAAGGTGAGACTACAGAAATTAAAAGAGATAAAAAAGAAAAGATTGCGAGATTAGCAGGAGGTTGGATGACTTCAAAACTTGTTGGAGTTTTAGCAAGTTTAAAAAAAGATATTAGAACTTTAAAAGTAAAACCGGAAAACTTTGCTGAACTTATTGCTTTAATTTACACAGACAAAGTTAATTCCACTAATGCTCAAAAAATACTTCAAGAAATGGTAGAAAGTAATACCGACAAAGACCCAACTCACATTATGGAAGAAAAGGGTTATGGACAAGTTGATGATTCAGATAAATTGAATGCAATAGTTAAAGAAATTATTAAAAATTATCCAGAACAAGTTAAAGGGTACCAAAATGGCAAAGAACCTCTAATAAAATTCCTCGTTGGTATGGCCATGAAAGCAAGTGAAGGAACTGCTAACCCTCAAAAGGTCGAAGAAATTTTAAAAGAAAAACTTTCTCAATAATTACGCTATTATTGCTAAAATGAGACTCTAGCTAAATAAAATATGTCAAAAAAACACAACACATAAAACTAACTATTTTGTAAAATTAATTCTGAAATTTTTATTACTTTTGCATGTACAAAAGTAATAAAGTATGTGGATAACCCATATTTGACCAACTTTGTCTAAACTGTTATAATTATTAAAATATGAAAAATAAAAAATTCGCAAAAATTAAAGAACCAAATAAAACCAAGTAAATACCACTCAGGCAGAGTGGTATTTTTTTGAGAAAAATTAAAATTACGAAAAGGTATCCATAGGGTATTGATACCCTATGGATACCCTATCAATACCTTCAACTAATTATTAACATACTTACACTATGGAATTCAAAAATAAAGATATAATTTCAATTAACGACCTCACCAAAGAAGAAATACTACATATTTTAAAAATTGCTAAAGATTTAAAAAAAAATCCACAACCAGAATTACTAAAAACAAAAGTCATGGCCTCTTGTTTTTTTGAACCATCAACCAGAACAAGGCTTTCTTTTGAAACTGCAATGGAACGCCTAGGTGGATCTGTTATGGGTTTTGCTAACCCAAATGTAACTAGCAATAAAAAAGGAGAAACTTTATGGGATGCAATTAAAATTATTGGACAATATGCTGATGTAATTGCTATACGCCACCCATTTGAAGGCTCTGCTAGACTTTCAAGTGAGGCTACAAACAAGCCAATCCTAAATGGTGGAGACGGAGCAAACCAACACCCAACCCAAACCTTGCTTGATCTATTCTCAATCCAAGAATGCCAAGAAAAACTAGATGGCTTAGAAATTGCTTTGGTTGGTGATTTAAAATATGGACGCACCACACATTCTCTAGCACAAGCTCTGATACACTTTGGAGCCAAGTTACACTTTATAGCACCAGACGAATTACAAATGCCAAAATATATTTGTGATGAATTAAAAGAAAAAGGAATAGAATTTAAAAAATACAAAAAAATTGAAGAAATTATAAATAAAGTAGATATCTTATACATGACACGTATCCAAGCAGAAAGATTTGCTGACCCTGTTGATTATGAACGTGTTAAAAATGCTTTTATTTTAACTACTAACAACCTTAAAAATGCAAAACCAAATATGAATGTGATGCACCCATTGCCAAGAGTAAATGAAATTGAAACTTCGGTTGACAAAACTAAACATGCATACTATTTTGAGCAAGCCGAAAATGGTCTTTACACTAGACAAGCTCTCCTAGCACTCGTACTTGGAAAAATTAAATAATAAATAAAAATAATATGGTAAAAAATAAAAAACTACTAGTATCTGCTATTAAAAACGGCACTGTAATAGATCATATAGAAAGAGGTAATGCCCTACAAATAATTAAACTTTTAAATCTTCCGAGTGAAAAAAAGGTAGTAACAGTAGGTTTAAATCTTCCGAGTGAAGAAATGAAATATAAAGATTTAATAAAAGTAGAAGGACGTGAATTAACAAAAGCAGAAGTAAATGAAGTTGCAATACTTGCACCAAACGCATCTATCAACATTATAGAAAATTATGAAGTAACTCGTAAATTTAATGTCGAAATTCCTGAAACAATTGACTACGTTATTGTATGCCCTAACCCAAAGTGCATAACAAACAACGAAAGAATGAATACAAAATTTCACGTTAATAAAGATGAAAAAGGGGTAAACCTTAAATGCAATTATTGTGAAAAAAAATATACAAAAGATGAAATAAAATCATACAACGTATAAAAAATGAAAATAAAAAATTACAAAAATGAATTAATAGACATAGATTTACCCAAAAGTTTTAAAGGTAAAAAACTTTTAGTTTTACCAACTTTAATTGACCCACATGTACACTTTAGAACTCCCGGGTCCCAATACAAAGAAGATTGGAAAACTGGTTCACTTGCCGCACTCACAGGTGGGATAACAACTGTAATCGACATGCCAAATAATAATCCACCAACAATTGATTGCAAAACTTTAATGGCAAAAAAAGAATTAATAAATTCACAAAAAGATAGTAAAATTAAATATTATTTATATTTAGGAGCAACTGATAACAATCTGGACGAAATAAAAAAGTGTAAAAATGAAATTATTGGAGTTAAAATTTTTATGGGTTCAAGTACCGGAAACTTATTAATAGACAAAAAAGAAATCCAAGAAAAAATATTTAAAAAATGTGCAGAATTAAATTTGTTAGTTGCAGTGCACGCTGAAGACGAGACAACTATTCAAAATAATATACTAGATTTACCAAATAATAAACCAAGTGACCACTCAAAAATAAGAAGTAAGAAAGCTGCTATAAAAGCAGTAACTCAAGCACTACAACTGTCAAAAAAATACAAAACAAAATTATACATTCTTCATGTCAGTACTGCAGAAGAAATTAAATTAATAAAAAAAGCAAAAAAGAAGGGTGTAAATGTATACGCTGAGGTTACTCCACACCACTTATTTTTAAACAAAAATGATTACAAAACACTTGGGACAAAGGCACTCGTCAATCCACCACTTAGAACAAAAAAAGATAACGAAGCACTATGGAATGCAATTAAAACTGGCATAATAGATACTATTGGAACTGATCACGCCCCTCACACATTAAAAGAAAAAGAAAAACAAATGGGAGTAGCTCCTGGTGGATTACCAAGCATCGAAAATTACCTTTCTCTCTTACTTACAGCTTACGATAAAGGAAAAATAACAATGGAAAAAATTGTTGAATTAACTCATACCAATCCACAGAAAATATTTGGAATTCC
>Ga0075122_10002511_pt1 | contig 12047 bp, 10 predicted proteins | sample AntAceMetag02UKB_FD_69790 | JGI IMG/M metagenome (GOLD analysis project Ga0075122, IMG submission 69790) | Saline lake microbial communities from Ace Lake, Antarctica - Antarctic Ace Lake Metagenome 02UKB | ecosystem: Environmental > Aquatic > Non-marine Saline and Alkaline > Saline | place... | reverse complement strand
TTATATTTTTATATATAATAGCGCCTGTAAATTTATGGTCCGGTAGCTCAGCTGGTAGAGCAGTAGCCTTTTAAGCTAACGGTCGTGGGTTCGAGCCCCACCCGGATCACAGAGAAAAACAGAGTTTTATATTAAAACTCTGTTTTTTATTTTAGATATCTATAACATATAGATAAGTGACTTTGTCAAGTCTCTCTTTTTCTGCTAAAATATAACCAACATTGTAGTAAAAATATATCTTTCTGGCTTCCTAATCCAAAATCCAAATCCTATCTAATTATGTACAAACTTTCTACAAAAGAAATAATGAAAAAATTCCAAACCAGTGAGTCTGGTTTGAGTTTGAAAGATGCAAAAGAACGTCTTAAAAAAGACGGTCCAAATTCTTTACCAAAAACGGGAGAAAAAATTACACGTTTTAAAATATTTCTAGACCAATGGAAAAGTCCTTTACTCATTATCCTTACGGTAGCAGGTATCATCAGTGGTGTTTTGGGTGAGTTTGTAGACATGACAGTGATATTTATTACTGTGGGTGTAAATGCCATTGTAGGATTTTTTCAGGAAGACAAAGCTAATCAAGCCCTTAGTAAACTTTCTAAGATGATTGCCTACAAAGCACTGGTACTTAGAGATGGAAAAAAGATACAAATAGAAAGTAAAGATATTGTGCCAGGAGATATTTTGATTCTTGATGCTGGGGATAAGGTTCAGGCCGATGGTAGGATAGTTGAAGCTAGGGACTTGAGAGTAAATGAGTCAGCTCTAACTGGAGAATCAGAACCAGTTTTAAAAAATACTAGAATTATAAAAGAAGAAAAAGCCATAGGAGACAGAAAAAATATGGTTTTTAGGAGTACTGCTATTACAAATGGAAGAGCAAAAGTTTTGGTTACTGCTACTGGCAAAGACACAGAGATTGGGAAAATTGCTGCTCTGGTAAAAGAAACAATAGATGAAAAGACACCTCTGCAAATTCAGCTTGGAAAATTAGCAAAGGTTATTGGTATTGTGGTGGTTAGTATTTCTGTTTCTATATTTTTATTGGGTGTTTTTAGTCCTTCAGAAAAACATGGGTTTGTGGAGATGTTTGAAACAGCGATTGCTGTTGCGGTTGCTGCAATTCCCGAAGGCCTGGTAATTTCTCTTACTGTTATTTTGGCTATTGGTATGCAAAAGATTTTAAAGAAAAATGCTTTGGTAAGAAAGCTTGTTTCGGCTGAGACCTTGGGTTCTGTGAGCGTTATATGTACAGATAAGACTGGTACTCTTACTGAGGGAAAAATGAGACTAACCAGACTTATTACCGCAGGTGATGATCTTAATTTTGAAGAAATAAATGTCTTAAAAATGGAAGAGCGTCAGAGACATCTAGATTCTTATTTGGCTTTGCGTATAGGAGTGCTTGCTAACGATGGTTTGTTACAAAATCCAGAAACAGAGGAAAGTGATTGGAATCTAATTGGGGATACTACTGACACAGGATTAATTTTTGCAGGTATGAAAGCCGGTCTCAAAAAGAATTCTTTGGAAGAAGTTTTTCCTCGTGTAGATGAGATCCCGTTCGATAGTGATAATAAATACATGGCGACTCTTCATCATATGGATGGTGAGTCGGAAATTTATGTAAAAGGTGCTAGTGACGTTTTGTTTGGCAAGTGTAAATTTTTTGAAGAAGGCGGAATACAAAAGAAATTGAGTGATAAAAAATTAGCTTGGTTTAGGGACCAAGAAAAAGAATTGACTGGAAAAGGACTTCGTGTGCTAGCTTTGTGTTATAAAAAAGAAAAAGGAATAGTAAAAAACATAAAAAGTGGTGATATAAAAGATTTAATTTTGGTTGGTCTTATTGCGTTGTCTGACCCATTGCGTAGCGATGTGGCAAGTACCATAAAGCTTGCACAAGGTGCTGGTATAAAGATTGTAATGATAACAGGAGATCATAAACGTACAGCTCAGAGTATCGGTGCTGAACTTGGTATAGATGCAGATGAAGATGAAATTATGGAGGGGCAGGAATTGGAAAAAATGGCTGATGAGGAATTTAAAGCTATAATTAATAAGATACGTATCTTTGCTCGTGTGGATCCAAAACATAAAATTAGAATTGTGAGAGCTTTTCAGGCTAATGGTGAGATCGTGGCGATGACAGGGGATGGAGTGAATGACGCCCCCGCTTTAAAAGGTGCTGATATCGGAGTGGCCCTTGGTTCCGGAACAGATGTTGCCAAAGAAACTTCGGACATAGTTTTGCTTGATGATAAATTTAATACTATTGTGTCAGCAGTAGAAGAAGGGCGTGGAATTTATCAAAATATTAAAAAAGTTATTTTGTATTTATTATCTGGAAGTTTTGCTGAAGTAATTTTGATAGCAGGTTGTCTTATTGGTGGGTTGCCTTTGGCTGTCTCAGCGGTGCAGATTTTGTGGGTCAATCTAATAGAAGATTCTTTCCCAAATATGGCCTTAGCTTTTGACAAAGGAGATAGAGAAAACATGTCCGACCCTCCTCGTAAACAAAGTGATTCCATAATAGACAAAGAAATGAAGATCATGATATCAATAATTAGTGTTGTTTCCAATTTGGTATTGTTTGGACTTTTCCTATATTTTTGGAAAACAACAGGAGACTTGGCTCTTACCCGTACAATAATTTTTATTGGTCTTGGAATTGATTCTCTACTATATATTTATTCTGTGCGTACTATGCGTCATATGGTCTGGCAGATGAATCCTTTTAATAATAAATATTTAAATCTAGCATTGTTATTTGGTTGGTTGATGCTTGTTGGGGCAGTATATTTTCCGCCATTGCAAGTTTTACTACGCACAGTTGCACTTAGCTGGAATTATTGGGCTGTAATGATCGGGTTTGGATTTTTAAATATCTTTTTAATTGAGGTGATAAAGGGAATATTCTTAGTCAGAAATAAACATTAAATAAATTACTTACAGCTTATAGCTGATAACTTATAACTGTTATGTTGAATAAAGGTAACCTAAACAAAATAAAAACTAATCTTCACGCTTATCACAAGCGCCGTGGAGATGTGATTGGTAGAGCCAATGAGGCCCTACACCACGCCAAAAGAGCCATTTTTGCCCTACACAGGGACAATGAGAAAGAAGCTGTGGAGAAAATAAAGCTGGTAGAAGGTATTTTTAAAGATCTTAATAAAAAATATAAAAAGGATGAAGATATAAAAAAAGAGGGAGCCTACAAAGCTGGTTTGGAAGAATATGTAGAAGCTAAGTTGTTTTATCAGTTTATAACAACTGGAAAAATTGGTGAGATTAAAGACTTGCCAATAGACGGAGAAATTTATCTAGCAGGCATGTGTGATGTACCTGGTGAGCTTTATCGTTATGCAATAAAAGCCGCTACAAATAAAGATGTGAAAACTGCTAAAAAATGTAGTGAAATGGGACAAGAGATTATTGGTGAGTTGATTCAATTTAATTTGACTAGTTATCTCCGTACCAAGTTCGATCAAGCTAAAGGGGCAGTAAATAAATTGGAGAGTGTAGTTTATGAATTGAGCTTACGTGAAGGTAAATAGAATTTTTTGTCATTCTGACACTGATTCTGAACGCAGTGAAGGAGAAGTGGAAGAATCCCTTTTCAACGCACAAACCCAATGCATTAAAATAGTATTTGTAAATTAAGAGATACCCACTCACCAAAAAGGGACCTTTCATTTCTTGCAGAATTCAGGATGACAAGCAAAGCATAACAAAACTCCCTCCGATATTATATCGAAGGGAGTTTTGTTATGTTGAAGGGTGGGCGTGGCAACCACCCTTGTGCATATAAGAAATGACCATCGAGCCAACAACCTGGCGGCGTTGGTTCTGGGCTGTGCCAGATCATTTCACCATAGAAGTGGGGAAGTAATCTCGACAGGCGGGGTTTGGGGGCCCAGCCCTTAACCTTTTTGGTCGATATGAGCAGATAAGGAAGGTTGCCACGTTCTTATTATAGTATGTTATTTTTTATGTTTTGTAAAGTCTTGAGTTGCAAAAAGGCTATTTTTTAGGTAAACTATGTTTATATATGATTAAAAAACTAATCCCTAAAAAATTAAGAAACTCGCTACATTTTTTCTATGCTTGGTATGGAGCTTTTAAATATAAGTATCCATCAAAAGAAATGTTAGTAATCGGTATTACTGGTACTACTGGAAAATCTAGTGTGATTCATTTTTTGCGTCAAGTTTTGGAATCTGCTGATTATAAGGTTGGTTCACTTTCTACTGTTGATTTTTATGTAGCTGGTGAAGAAAAACTCAATGATCAAAAAATGACAATGCTTGGTCGTACAAAGATTCAAAAGTATTTGCGTGAGATGGTAGATAAAAAATGTGATATTGCTATAGTTGAAACAACTTCCGAAGGTCGTCTACAATATAGGCATAGATTTATAAATTATGACATCATGGCTTTGACCAATCTTTATCCAGAGCACATCGAGTCACACGGTAGTTTTGAAAATTATAAAAAAGCTAAGTTGGATATTTTTAAATATGTTTCCAAGTGTAAAAGAAAAAATAATGGTAAGATTGCCATTGTAAATGGTGAAAGTGAATATGCTGATGAGTTTTTACAATATAATTTTGAACAAAAAATCAAATTTCATACACCTCAAAATAGTTATAATGTATCAAAAGAAGGTTTAAATTTTGAATATGAGGGGTATAAATTTAGTGCACCATTATTTGGGGAGCATAATATTGAAAATTTAATAACAGTTATAAATATTGTTAGAACGATGGATATGCCTTGGCAAGATATTCAAAATACTATTGTAAAATTGCAGCCTCCTCCAGGAAGAATTGAATTTATTAGTGAGGCTGAAAAGCTTGGTTTTCAAGTTATTGTCGATTATGCCTTCGAACCAAAAGCTATAAAAGCTTTGTATGGGGTAGTTGAATTATTGAAACCAAAACGTGTTATTCATGTTTTTGGCTCTACTGGTGGGGGTAGAGATAAGGAACGTCGTTTTAGTGTGGGTGAGTTTGTAGGAAAAAATGCAGATATTTGTATTGTGACAGATGAAGATCCTTACGATGATGATCCAATGGAGATAATTAATGATGTGGCAGATGCGGTAGAAAAAACAGGGAAAGTTCTAGATAAAGATTTATATAAAATTTTAGATAGGGGAGATGCTATTAAAAAATCCGTAGAGATTGCAAAAGAAGGAGATTTGATTCTCGTTACAGGCAAGGGAAGCGAACAAAAAATGTGTCTGGCTGGTGGTAAGATGGTTGAGTGGGATGATAGGGAAAAAGTAAGAAATGCTCTAGAAATAAAATAACCCCGATTAAATCGGGGTTATTTTTATTCCTCTAAATTTTATTATATAAAATATAAGGGAATGGAACGGACAGCGGTGGGGATTACTGCCCGGGTTCTCCTTGATTTGTCTATTGGCGCGGTCGACCTTTTCTTCTGTGTGATCTTTTCACTTCAGATTTGAAGATCGCTTGGTTTTCTCGTCGAATCGCCACGAGAATCTGTGCAGTAATTATGCTCCCGATTAAACTTGCAGGCAAGGTAGCAAAGAAGCCTATGAGGTTGATGGAGATGAAGTCATCATCAGGGTCGAGTTTGGGACTTCCGACAGTGAAAATGACTACGACGACAATCAACAAAGCCAGCGTAGCACCTATGGAGATCAGTACGTCGCGGATAGAAATACCACCAGACAAGTGTGAAATACCTGGTAGGTCTCTGTTCATGTAGCAGACAAGCACTGATAAAAGTATGGCTGGCAGTACTCCGCTGAACAATCCAAAGGCTAGGGTTTTCACATTGAGGGCAATCTCAATGCTTACAACACCCTCCCCACTTCCGGTAAGAGAGGAGGAGTAGATGACACAAGCGATGAGATAGCCTAGGCTACCGAAGAGTGTTCCCAACAGTATAGTTGCTGTGTGGATGTGCTTGGGAGACATTTTGTTCCTCCAGGATTCCGTAAACATCTTTTGTCGCGTATATCACGATTTAAGATGTTGTTTGCAAAGGGCCTATAAAAATAGTATTATAAATAGGGGAAAAAGTCAAGTTTAAAAAGCTATGAATATAGAAAATAAAATTAAACTAAAAGAAAACGAAAAAATAATTAGTGTGATTCGTCGTTATGCTTTGACATTTTTTTGGGGCTGGGTTTTTAGTTTTGTATTAGTTGTGGTACCTTTCTTTTTTATGTTTTGGTTATTCCAGCATGGTTGGTGGGGGCAGGCTTTATTTTTTGTGCCTTTGGTTTTAGGATTTTTATTGTTAACCAGAACCGTATTTGTCTGGAAGAGAAATGTTTTTATTATCACTACCCATAAAATAATAGATTTTGATCAGCGAGGTTTTTTTGAAAAGATTGTTTCCAATATTCCTTATGACCAAATGGAAGATGTAATGGGGAAAATTAGCGGTGTGTTTGGTACGGTTTTTCGTTATGGAGATGTGACAATTCAATCTGGCAATGGTAAGGTTCAGGTGGTGGTAGATAAAATAAAACAACCGACTTATCTGCAAGAAGAAATAATGGAACTGCGCGATAGATATATGGCTAGATACTCACATGATTTTTCTGATGACGTGGCCGAAGTAATAATAGACAAACTTTATGAACTGGAGCTTCCAGAACTAATGAGGGTAAAAAAGGTTTTGCGGAAAAGAATGAAGGTTTTGGAAGAGAGTGAAGAAGAATAAAATACATTCTAATTTCGAATCTGTACGAATTTACGAATTGCGAAATTATCAAAAAAATACATCTTGAAAGGGTGTTTTTTTGTTATTTAAATTGTTATGTGGTCTGTGTTTTGTGTTTTGTGATTGTGTGTTATAATATGCATTGATTAAAACAGATTTGTACTGATTATTATTTCTGTTTAAATCAGTCTAAATCAATGCTTTATGAAGCGTCAAGAACAATCACTTGTCAGGCGATTTTTTGCATCACGCATGTTTTTGTTGGTGGCTTTTATTATTGCAGTTCTTGTCGCACTTGGTTATGCTAGAGCTTACTATCAGGATTTTAAAGTAAAAGAAGAGATAAGGGCCTTGCAAAGTGAAGTCAAAAGTTTAGAAAGAAAAAAACTTGAGTCTTTGGAGATATTAAAATACGTGACTTCACCTGCTTTTGTAGAAGAAAAAGCCAGAACAGAGCTAAATATGAAACGTCCAGGAGAAAATGTAGTGGTAGTGGATGGATTATTACCAAAAATGAAAAGAGAGGTTGGGAAGCCTGTGGATGAAATTTACTTGTCAAACCCAGTCAAATGGTGGTATTATTTCACCCAGCATCAAATTAAATAAACTATAATCAGCCAGCACTATAAAATTTAGCTGGCAAAATAATAATTAATATTATATATGGAAGAAAAAAAGAAAACACAAGAGGTAAATCCTGTCAAAATGTTTACCTACGGAGTTGTTTCTATACTCGTTGTAGGTTTGCTAATTACTGCAGGTGTGGGTATCAAAGAAACTAAGAAAGTTTCACAAAGTGGTTTTGCATTGTCTGTTGCTAAGGTTTTAAACTTACCAGCTGCCAAAGTGAATGGTATGAAGGTTCTGTACACTGAGTATATTGAAGATGTAAAGACCTTGAACAATTTTTATGAAAAAACTCCAGAAGTACCAAGTCCAGGTGAAGACGAAATTTCCAATCAAGTTATCAGTCGTCTGGTAGCCAATAAACTGATTGCTAAAAATGCTAAGGAATACAATGTAGAAATAGACGATGAAGGTTTGGAAGAATTTAAACAGACCTTGCTATCACAATTTCCTGATGAAGAAACAGCCGAAACTGAACTTATGGATAAATACGGTTGGAATCTAGATAAATACATGAAAAAAGTTGGAGAGCCAATTTTATTAGAACAAAAATTACAAGAAGCTTTTGCTAATGAAGAGGCCGAAAATCTTGATGAAAAATATTTGACTGAAGAAATTAGTGCTAGACATATTCTATTTTTAACTAGTGAAGATGAGAACAACGAAGTTGTAAAAGAAAGAGCTCAAGGAGTACTACAAAGGATTAAAGATGGTGAAGATTTTGCTACTTTAGCAGCTGAATATGGATCTGATGGTACAAAAGACACTGGTGGAGATTTAGGTTGGTTTGGTAGAAGTGAAATGGTACCAGAATTTGAGAATGCAGTCTTTGCTCTAGAAGCAGGTGAATTAAAAGAAGAGTTAGTTCAGACTGCCTACGGTTTTCATATCGTACAAGTAATGGAGAAAAGACAGACTGGTGATTACTTTGCTTTCATGGATGATCAATTTAAAAATGCTGATATCAAAATTTTAATTGATATCCCAAATCCATTTGCAGATTTATTATCTGAAGAAGAAGTTATAGAAGTGGATGAACCAATCGTGATAGAAACAGAAGAAGATTCTGTAGAAGAAGTAGTAGAATAATAACGTTTAAACCCTTTGGTATTGTATCAAAGGGTTTTTTACGCGGGTATAGTATAATGGTTATTACACAAGCTTCCCCCGCCTACCATAGCCTGAGCGAGCGGAATTAGTACAATGGTAGTATATATGCTTCCCAAGCATGAGACGCGAGTTCGATTCTCGTATTCCGCTCAGTCTAGCGATGGCGGGCAGGCAAGCTTGATACGGCGGTTCGATTCCGCTCACTCGCTCTAAGGTTCTCCTCCCAAGGCGGACCAGCCTTGCAGTGTGCGCCTTGGGCTGTAGGCTGGGATTCCCGTTACCCGCTCATAGTTTAATTTAGTTTTAAAGGCCCTTTTAGTTCAGTGGTAGAACGGTGGTATCGTAAACCACACACATCAGTTCGATTCTGATAGAGGGCTCTATTTTTTCGAGTTCTCCTCCCAAGGTGGACCAGCCTTGAGCTGGGATTCTCCGAGATGGCTTAATTCAAAGGCATCATCTTTATTTATAAGGTGGTGTTTTTTGTTTATTTAAAATATGGTATAATATTTTTATTATGATAAAGTTAAAAGGTGTTTCAAAAAAATATACCAAAGATAGTGTTGGTTTAGACCAGATTAACCTGCATATAAAGCCAGGTGAGTTTGTATCTATTGTAGGACAAAGTGGCACAGGTAAAACAACCTTGGTCAAACTTTTGATTGCCGAAGAACAAGCTACTACTGGTACGATAGAAGTGGGGGATTGGGATGTCACCAATATACCACAACATCATGTACCATATTTACGTCGTCAAATCGGGTAATCTTTCAAGATTTTAAATTATTAGCAAAAAAAACTGTAGCTGAAAATGTGGCTTTCGCTTTACAAGTGGCAGGCGAACCTCATCACAGGATTCAGGAAGTTGTGCCAAAAGTTTTGGACATTGTTGGTTTGGGAGACAAAATGGACAGATATCCACACCAGCTGTCTGGAGGAGAACAACAACGAGTTGTTATTGCTAGGTCTCTCGCTCACCGACCAAAGATTCTGGTAGGGGATGAGCCAACTGGAAATCTTGATTCTATCAATACACAAGAAATTATTGAGATACTTAAAAAAATAAATGAATTTGGTACTACTATAGTTCTCGTCACTCACAATCGTGATATTGTAAATCAACTTTGCAAGAGGGTTATTACTTTGCATGACGGCAAGGTGATCGCAGATGAAGAAGAAGGTAGATATAGATTATAAATTTACCTGATTACTAATTCACCTAATTATTCTAAAGATGTTGTCATTTTTACGCATTATAAAATTTGCACTTCAAGATATCTATCGCAATATGAGTCTGTCACTCATGACTGTTTTGATTTTGGTTTTGATGCTTATTTCTATCAATACTTTTATTGTTGTAAATGTTATCACAGATGAAGCAGTCAATACCGTCAAAGAACAGATTGATGTTAGTGTTTATTTTGCTTATGATGCCAATGATGAACAAATTGAAGAAGTGAAAGAATATATCGGATCTTTTCCTGAAGTGACGGAAGTAAAATACCTAACCCGTGAAGAGGTTTTGGTTGATTTCAAAAATAAACATGCAGATAACGAAGATATATTAGCCTCACTTGAAGAACTTACAGATAATCCTTTGGGCCCAACGATGATTGTAAAAACTCGTGATCCAAAAGATTATTCAAAAGTTATTGCTGCCCTTACCATCCCGGAATATGAAAGCATTGTTGAAGCAAAGACCTTTGGTGATACTGAAAAAGCCATTAATCGAATTCATACTATTACTACCCAAGTAGAAAAATTTACTGGCACGATTAGTATTTTATTTGCTATCATTGCTTTTCTTATTATTTTCAACACCGTACGTGTTGCTATTTATACCCAGAGAATTGAAATCAGTATCAAAAAACTTGTCGGTGCTACCAATTGGTTTGTACGGGGGCCATACTTAATAGAATCTTTTGTTTTTAGTATTGTTAGCTTGGCTATTACTTATGTTTTGGTAGTGGTTTTGTTAAATATAATGGATCCGTATATTACAATTGTCTTTGGTCGCGAAATGATTCTAAGAGACTATTATAGTGCAAATTTATTATTCCTATTACTCGTCCAATTTGCTTCAGTACTATTCCTCAATATATTTTCTAGTCTTCTCGCCATGAGGAAGCATTTGAAGGTGTAAAATAATTTTAATTAAAAAAACACCTTTTTATAGGTGTTTTTTTGTTTGTTCGGAGACAGGGATTCGAACCCCGATAGTCAGGATCAAAACCTGAAGTCCTACCATTAGACGATCTCCGAATAAGAACGTATACATGATATCATAAAATATTGAGGTTGTCAATATTATATACACAATTGGTGATTATTTTTTTGTATTTACCCTCGCTTGAATAACCACACTTTTTATGCTAAACTACGCCTATAAATTAATAAAAAATATATGAAAATAATCTATTTAGATACAGAAACAACTGATGCTGGGGAAGATGCTCGTTTGGTTCAGCTTGCTTACAAAGAAGTGAAAACTGGGGATTGTGTAAATGAATATTTCAAACCACCTGTCGCAATTGACTTTGGTGCGATGGCAGTGCATCACATTACCGAGGCAATGGTAGCTGATAAACCAGTCTTTGAAGGTAGTGAAGACAAACAAAAGATTACTGATGTTTTAGGTGATCATATTTTGGTAGCTCACAATGCTCCTTTTGATATTGGGATTTTGAAAAATGAAGGTGTGGAGACAAAAGAATTTATTGACACTTTGCGTATAGCCAGACACTTGCTAGATAGTGATAGTTATAAACTTCAGTATCTGCGTTATTCATTAGATTTTAATATTGAAGCGCAAGCTCATGATGCTTGGGGAGATATTTTGGCTTTGGAAAAACTGTTTGAACATCTAGTAGAAGAAGTTAAAAAACAATTCAAACTAGAAACAGACGAGGATATTCTTGCAAAGATGCAGGAGCTGACAAACATGCCGGTAATGATAGATATATTCTTGTTTGGTAAACATCGTGGAAAATCTTTTAAAGATGTTGCAAATGAAGACAGGGGATATATAGAATGGCTATATAACAGTGAGTCTAGCAAACCAGAACATGAACAAAATGAAGACTTGGTTTATACTTTGAAAAATCATCTAGGTAGATAAATATGGAAAAAGAATACGATCTAATTGTAATTGGTGGTGGGCCTTCTGGTATGATGGCAGCAGGAATTGCAGCTCAAAATGGGGCTAAAGTTTTGTTGTTGGAAAAAAACAAAGGCTTAGGGAAAAAGATTCTAATTACTGGTAAAGGTAGATGTAATGTAACAACTGATAAATTTGATGTTAGGGAGTTGGTAAAAATATTTGGACAGAATGGACCTTTTTTATTTTCTAGTCTGACAAAATTTGGACCAGAAAGTATTATAGGTTTTTTTGAAGAACAGGGAATAAAATTAAAAATTGAGCGTGGTGGCAGAGTTTTTCCAGAAAGTGATATGGCAACAGATATTGTGGGTGCTATGAAAAAATTTATGAAAAAGAATGGTGTAGAAATATTTTATGATTCTGATGTAAAAAAACTAAATAAACCCGCCCGCCATGCAAGTCTGCAAGGCGTTGCGGGCGGGAAGAAGTCAGAAATAAA
>Ga0075122_10002508_pt1 | contig 12061 bp, 9 predicted proteins | sample AntAceMetag02UKB_FD_69790 | JGI IMG/M metagenome (GOLD analysis project Ga0075122, IMG submission 69790) | Saline lake microbial communities from Ace Lake, Antarctica - Antarctic Ace Lake Metagenome 02UKB | ecosystem: Environmental > Aquatic > Non-marine Saline and Alkaline > Saline | place... | reverse complement strand
ACAGGTTCTTTAGGCAAGAAGTTGGTGCAGATAATTATCCAGGAGTACCAACCTAAAAAGCTTATAGTCTTTAGCCGGGATGAATTAAAACAGTTTGAGATGGCTCAGCGTTTCAGTGTAAAAAAATATCCCTTTATGAGGTATTTTTTAGGCGATGTCCGTGATAAGGATCGTTTGATGCGAGCTTTTGCTGATGTAGACTATGTTATCCACGCAGCAGCCTTAAAGCAGGTTCCAGCTGCCGAATATAATCCTTGTGAGTGTATAAAGACTAATATTTTGGGAGCCATGAATGTTATAGATGCGGCGATTTTCTGTAATGTAAAAAAAGTTGTCGCTTTGTCTACGGACAAGGCTTGCAATCCTGTTAATCTCTATGGAGCAACAAAATTATGTTCGGATAAGTTATTTGTCGCCGCCTGTGCTTATGCTGGGGGGCATGATACTACTTTTTCAGTTGTGCGCTATGGTAATGTTTTAGGTAGCAGAGGAAGTGTTGTGCCATTCTTTAAAGAGCGCAAAAACACAGGAGTTTTGCCAATAACCGATAAGGATATGACAAGATTTTGGATAACTCTTGATCAGGCAAGCCATCTTGTTATATTTTCTTTGGCGCATATGGAAGGTGGAGAGATATTTGTGCCTAAAATACCATCGATGAAGATAACAGATTTGGCAACCGCCATTGGGCCAGAATGTAAGCAGGAGGTAGTAGGGATAAGGCCTGGTGAAAAGATGCACGAGGTTTTAATTGGCGAAGATGGCGCCCGAAGGACCTTAGAGTTTGATAAGTTTTATCTGATTATGCCTAATAAAGCGTATGCCAACAGTAAATTAAAGGCCAAGAAAGAAACTAAAATCTGCAAAGAGGGTTTTTCCTATACATCAAGTAACAATACTAAATGGCTAGAGGTTGCTGAGCTGCGCGATATTATCGAGCAGATTTCAGATGATTACACAATAGAAAAATCACGATGGTCAGAAGAAAGTGTATCGGTTTAATCAAGGTAATTTATGGAATTTATACCGTATAGTCATCAATCTATTAACGAGTCAGATGTAAAGGCCGTTATAAGAGTTTTAAAGTCGGATTGGCTCACCCAAGGGCCTTGCGTTAATGATTTTGAAAAGTGCTTGTGCGATTATACTGGTGCCAAATATGCAGTTGCAGTTTCTAGCGGAACAGCAGCTTTACACTTGAGCGTTCTTGCTGCAGGTATAGGCAGTGGTGATGAAGTGATCGTTTCCCCATTGACATTTTTAGCCTCTGCTAATTGTGTAATGTACGCTGGGGCCAAGCCTGTGTTCGTTGATGTCCGCAGTGAGACTGCCAATATTGATCCTGTGCAGATAGAAAAAAATATCACAAAAAATACCAAGGCCATCATTGCCGTAGATTATGCTGGTCATGCTTGTGATTGGACTAAGATATCTAAAATAGCCAAGAGCAAAGGCTTGATTGTAATAGATGATGCCTGCCATGCTTTGGGCGCAAGTTACAAGAGTACAAAGATCGGCTGTGGCCGCTATGCGGATATGACTGTGTTCAGTTTTCACCCCGTTAAGCATATCACCACTGGTGAAGGCGGCGCGATATTGACTAATAATAAGCAGTTGTATCAAAAACTTATGATGTTGCGCACTCATGGAGTCACAAAAGATGAAGAGTTGATGGTTAATAAAGGCAATGGAGCTTGGCACTATGAGATGCATCAGCTCGGGTTTAACTATCGCCTGGCTGACATACAGTGTGCCTTAGGTACCAGCCAGCTTAAAAAGCTGGATAAGTTTGTAGCTAGAAGAAGAGAGATAGCCGGTATTTATAACAGTGAGTTTGGGAACAACCCATATTTTGACCTGCCTTTAGAAAAGGATGGGGTAATATCTTCATATCACTTGTATCCGATAAGATTAAAAGATAAGTTAAAAGCAAAACGTGATGATATCTTTTCTAAGTTAAGAGATTCCGGCCTAGGTGTTCAAGTGCATTATATGCCGGTGTATATGCACCCTTATTATCAGAACAACGGATATTCAAAAATCAAGTGCCCAAAAGCCCTTGATTTCTTTTTACGTGAGATAAGTCTACCGATGTTCCCGGCTTTAACATCATCACAAATAAAACAGGTAGTAAAGACGGTAAGAGATACTTTTGAGGTGTTAGATGGCAAGTAAGATAGTGTTAGGTACGGCGCAGTTTGGCCAGGATTACGGGATCAATAATATGGGCGGAAAAATAGCGCGCAAAGAAGCCTTCCAAATATTGGAGACTGCCTTAGAAAACGGTGTGGACACCGTTGATACAGCCTATGCCTATGGTCAAAGTGAGCAGGTATTAGCAGAGTTTATATCTGCAGGTAATAGCGGTTTAAAGATCATAACTAAAATATCTTCTGATGAGCAGATAAGCAAAAGTCTTAAGAACCTTAATAGTAGTACTATTTATGGATGTCTTTTGCATAGTTTTGATCAATACAAAAAAATACCAGGATTATTTGATTTTCTCTTAACTTTGAAGCGAGAAGGAGTCATCTCGAATATAGGTTTTTCTTTATATTATCCCGGCGAGCTTCAAGAGCTGCTTAAAAGCGGTCTGCCTGTAGATATTGTACAGTTTCCATATAGTGTATTTGACCAGCGTTTTGCGCCTTATCTTTGTGGTGCAGCAAGGTCCGGCATCTCTTTGCATGTGCGCTCAGTGTTTTTGCAGGGACTTGTCTTTAAACCTTTAGATTCGCTGGGAACATCTTTTCAACCGTTAAAAGAAAAGTTGTCCCTTTTGCGTGATATAGCCGCAGAGAACAGTTTATCTGTAGCGGCCCTATGTATGCTGTTCGCTTTGAAAAACGAACATATAGATAAAGTCGTGGTAGGCGTTGACGGTATCAAGCATTTTAGACAGCTGTTGGATTCGGCAAGGCTGGACCTAGATCCCGGCGTATTGAGCAGCCTTGTGTCATTAGCGGTGCAGGATGAAGATATACTCATACCTTCTAATTGGGCAAAGGTGGAGCAGTGAGAGTGGTAGTTATTATACAGGCCAGGATGAACTCTACTCGGTTTCCCGGTAAGATTCTAAAGGATCTTTGTGGAAAAAGCGTTTTAGAACGTGTTCATGAACGGGTTAAGGCGGCGAAGCTGGTTAATGAAGTAGTGATTGCGACCACGGTTAATTCTGAAGATGATGCGGTAGAAAGATTATGTAAGGTTTTATCAATACCATTGTATCGTGGCTCCGAGAATGATGTCTTGGATAGATTTTATCAAGCGGCGACTCTCTTTAATGCTGAAAATATGGTTCGTATTACCGCTGATTGTCCGTTGATGGATCCGTTAGTGATAGATGAGGTTGTCGGTGAGCATCTAAAGCAAGGAGCTGACTATACTGCCAACACCCTAAAAGAAACATATCCTGATGGCCAAGATGTAGAAGTTTTTACTTTTTCTGCACTTGCAATTGCCTGGGATAAGGCTAAGCTTGCCTCTGAAATAGAGCATGTTACACCGTATATAAGAAAGCATTCGGATGTGTTTAAGCTTTGCAACATTGAGTGCAAGGAGGATCTTTCAGCTAAGCGATGGGCCTTGGATAATAGTGAAGATTATGAGTTTATTAAAAAGATTTATGACAAGCTGTACAGGTCGGGAGAGGTGTTTCATATGAGAGATATACTGAAATTATTGTCTATTGATAAAACTTTAGAAAATATCAATAATCATATACAAAGAAATGAAGGATATACAAAGTCGATAAATAATGATTTTGTTATAAAACCCCTGGAGAGGTAATTTTTATGGGCAAATCGCAAGAGTTATATGTAGAGGCTAAAAAGATTATTCCCGGCGGGACCCAGCTTTTATCTAAGCGCCCGGAAATGTTTTTACCGGATTTATGGCCGGCATACTATTCTAAATCTAGCGGGTGTAGAGTTTGGGATTTGGACGACAAAGAATATGTCGATATGAGCTATATGGGTATTGGTACCTGTATTTTAGGTTATGCCGATGAAGATGTGAATAACGCGGTTAAAGATGTGGTAGACAGTGGTAACATGACTACATTAAATGCTCCTGAAGAAGTTGAATTAGCCAAAATGTTGTTAGAACTTCATTCTTGGGCGGGCATGGTTAGATACGCTAGAAGTGGTGGAGAAGCGATGGCGTTGGCTTTGCGGGTAGCTAGATCGCACACTGGCAAAGATAAAGTATTGTTTTGTGGTTATCATGGATGGCATGATTGGTATTTGTCTGCAAATTTATCTAAAGAAAATAGTTTAGATGGACATCTCTTACCTGGCCTCTCTCCTCGCGGAGTACCACGAGCTTTAGCCGGAACAGCATTAACTTTTTCTTATAATAACGTTAAAGAGTTTTGCGATATTGTTGAGGAAAACAAGCAGGATATAGCGGCTATTGTTATGGAGCCCTTACGCAATGTTTATCCGGAAACAGAATTTGTAGAAACTATAAATAAGGTAAGTAGAGAGATAGGCGCAGTTTTGATAATAGATGAAATTACCGCCGGTTGGCGTCTTAATTTAGGCGGAGCTCATCTTAAGCTTGGGCTAAATCCTGACATAGCAGTATTTGCTAAGGGGCTTAGCAATGGTTACCCCATGGCAGCTGTCATAGGTAAGGGTTCAGTTATGAGTGCCGCACAAGAATCTTTCATTAGTAGTACATATTGGACTGAAAAGATTGGACCAGCTGCTGCTATAGCCACAATCAAGAAGATGAAAGAAAACAATATATGCGAACACTTAGTATCTGTAGGTAAGAAAGTCCAAGAGGGGTGGAAAAGAGCTGCTGATATTTCGGGAATTTCTATAAAAATCGGAGGAATTTATCCATTAGGACATTTTATTTTTTCTTGTGATAATTTTCTGGCTTGTAAAACTTTGTTTATTCAACTCATGCTTGATAGAGGGTTCCTTACATCGACTGCTTTTTATGCAAGTTGGGCGCATAAGCAAGAAGACGTAGATAATTATCTTACCGCAGTAGAAGGGGTGTTTACACAGATGGCAGAGATGATAAAAGAAAATTCAGTGGAAGATAATTTAAAAGGGCCGGTATGTCATGGAGGGTTTAAGAGATTAACTTGAAAGTAGCAATATTTACTGAGAGTGGTGCTGGTTTTGGCTTAGGGCATATTAGTCGTATGCGTTCATTGGCGCGGTCTTTGAAGGAGTATGGCGCTGAGGTCGATTTTGCTCCTAACCGTGAATATAGGGCTGAATTTGCTAAAGACAGAGGCATAGCCGTGGTGGATTCTTATAGTGCGGCAAAAGATGACTATATGAAAATATTAGATGTAACTGGGCTGTTGGTAAGTTTTGACGATTATAATCGTATTGCTTATCCTGAGGGCATTGTGGTCAACGCTGCTATAGATGCAGAATGCCTTGGCTATCCCCAGAGTGATGGCTTAAGTTATTTATTGGGCTCAGACTACGCGATGGTGCGTGATGGATTTTCAGGAGACAAAAAGCGTATAAAGGAAAAAATGGAAAAAATCTTACTTATTTTTGGCCGTGATGACTCTAGTCAAAGTTGTAAAGTGGTCTTAAGGGTATTAGTCGATAAATTTCCTCAATTGACCAAAGTGATTATTGTAGGCAGCGGTTTTGGCGATGTCGATTTATTAGAAGATATTGCTGATAATAACACAGAGTTTATTTTTGACCCTCATGCTGACATATTGTGTAAAGCTATGGACGATTGTGATTGTGCTATTTCTTCGGGAGGGCAGACTCTTCATGAGTTGGCAACTAGGGGTGTGCCAACTATAGGTGTTTGTACAACAGGCAATCAGTTAGCTAATATTAAAGGTCTTGCTAAAGCTGCTTTTTTGGACTATGCCGCAAATTTTGATGATAAAGATCTAGGTAAAAGAATAGAAGATGCTGTTGTCAAGATGATGTCTGCGGATAAACGAAAGACCTCCTCTGCCATCGGGCATAGATTGATCGATGGTAAGGGATCCAAAAGGCTTGCGCGTAGTATTTTGTCTTATGCGCATAGGAAGAAGTTATCTTTACGCAATGCCGTGTTTGGTGATGCGCAAAATATTTTTAATTTAGCTAATGAAGAGCAAGTACGCGCTAACTCATTTCACCCAGAACCTATTAGTTGGGAGGATCATCTAAAATGGTTTGAGAATAAGTTGTCTGATGAGAAAAGTCTATTTCTGGTCATAGAGGAAGGTGGCAATTTTTGCGGACAATTACGCTTTGATCTTGATAAGAGTCGGGATACTATTGGGATAAGCTTGGCAGCTCCTTTACGAGGGTTAGGGCTGGGATCATTTATTTTAAAAAAAGCTCTCAAAGACTTAAACATGTCCAATAGCATTGTGGCTTATGTTAAAGATTCTAATATTGCCTCGATTAAGACTTTTGAGGCTGCTGGTTTTTCTTTTGTAAAAAATGTTGATAATTGCGACTGCTTATCGAGAGAGTATATTTATGAAAAGTAATGTTTTTATTATTGCTGAGGTGTCAGCTAATCATGGCCAGGATTTTTCCCAGGCAGTAAAGATGATCAAGGTGGCTAAAAAGTGTGGAGCCGATGCAGTAAAATTCCAAGCATATAAGCCCGAAAGCTTAACTATTGATTGCGATAACAGGCATTTTCAGATCAAGCATCCCAAATGGGGAGGGCAGACTCTGTATGATCTATATAAAAAAGCCTATACTCCGCTGAATTGGTTTAAGCGTCTTAAAAAGGTTGCAGACGGAGAAGGCATTTTGTTTTTTGCCACAGCCTTTGATTTTGAAACGGTTGACTTGTTGGAAGATATAGGAGTGTTGATGCATAAGTTGGCATCTTTTGAGTTGGTAGATTTAGGGTTGATTGAATATATGGCTAAAACAAAAAAGCCATTAATGCTTTCAACCGGAATGGCTAATCTTTCTGAAATAAAAGAGGCAGTTGCTGTAGCCAAAAAATCTGGAGCAAAAGACATAACCTTGTTTAAGTGTGTTAGCACTTACCCTGCTAATCCAGCTCAGATGAATTTGCGAACTATACCTGATATGAAAAAAATTTTCAATTGCTCGGTTGGTATTTCTGACCATACATTGGGCATAGCTTCTTCTGTCGCTGCCGTGGCTTTGGGAGCTACTGTTATTGAGAAGCACTTTACTCTATCTAGAAAGATAGATACGCCTGACAGTTTTTTTTCTCTTGAGCCACAAGAGCTAAAGCAATTGGTAGATAATGCGAAGATAGCTCAGCAATCTTTGGGTAAAGTAAGTTATGGTCAGACAAAGGGTGAGAAAAAAAGTAAGGTTTTCAGAAGATCGTTGTTTGTGGTAGAAGATATCAAGAAGGGGAGTGTTTTTAGCGAAGAAAATATACGGGTGATAAGGCCATCAGATGGACTGGCTCCGAAACATCTAAAAGAAATATTGGGTAAGAAGGCAAAAAGAAACATTAAAAAAGGCACACCATTAAATTGGGGTTTAATAGAGTAGGGTTTTTTATTTTAAAAGGGGGCCTATATGAAATTAGATGTATTTATCGCAGGTGAAAACGTAGACTTATGTATACCGAATAAAGAATTTGCTGAAAAATCTCAATGGTATTCTTGGTTTAATGATTCTAGTGTAACAAAATATTTGTACCAGGGGTCTATGCCTAATAACCATAGTCAGCAGGTTGAGTTTTACGAAAGCCAAAAAAATAACAGACTTCTCTTAATTATTTCAAATAGAAAGGATTATATGGGTGTTATATCGCTGTCATGTATCGATTTGGCTAGGAAGCATGCTGCTGTTGCCCTAGTGGTTAATTCCAAAATTGATAAAATGAATTCGCCGATGATTTCTTTAGAATCCATTGCCATGATCACTGAGCATGCTTTTTTAGTTATGGGGATGAATCGGGTGTGGGCTGGTCAACATCAGGGCTTATCGGGGTGGCAGCAAAGAATGGAGTTGCTCGGCTATCGTGTCGAAGGAATCCAACAAGATGCCTTTGTGAAAGGGCGCAGTGTTGCTGATGTCATTTTGATCGCCGCAAGGCATGAAGATTATCGTAGGATTAAAGAAAAAAGAGGTAAGTATTGGGATTCAACTGAGACAATGAAAAAAAGAATAAAAAAATTACCAAAAGTTAAGTTTATTGAACAACTGTATGGTTTTTTTGAAAAATCAGGCGGTGATTACTATGATAATATTCTTACATTTTGAGCTTATTGAGGTGGAAAAAAGATGAGATTAAATTCAAATATCAAAAAGATAATTTTTCCAGAATGGTGAGATTGGAATTATTGTCGGAGACAAGGGGCAATGGGGCAAAGGTTATGCTACCAAAGCCATAAAATTAATAGTTGAACATGTTTTCAACAAGCTTAACCTGCACAAGCTTTGCGCGGGTGTTGTTGCAGGCAATGAAGGATCCCACAGAGCTTTTGAAAAAGCAGGTTTTCAGCTTGAGGGAACATTGAGGCAGAGTTTTTATTTAAATGACGAATACCTAGACTGTTATAGGATGGGGATTTTGAAAAGCGAATTTGTTGAAGGATGTGTCAAATCATTGGAGGAAGATAGAATTAGTGAGTAGGATGATTGCAAGTAAAAAACTCTAAGATTTTCTTTATGGGGAAAAGAAGTTGGAATTGTAGATTTTAACCGTATTTTTTGAAGGTAGCATGTTTGAGTGCATAAGTGAGTAGTAAATGATTGGTAAAGAACAACAGATTAAAAATAGTTTTATTTATTTTATGTCAGTTATCGCAATAACGGCAATGCCTTTCATTACCTTGCCTATTTTTACTAGGATTCTTTCCAGAGAGGATTACGGTGTTTTGGCGTTATCACAAATATATGCAATTTTTCTCACTGGTTTACTGAATTTTGGAATGAAGAATGCATATAACCGTAACTTTTTTCAGTATCGCGATGATCGACAAAAAACGGCAGAGTTGCTATATTCTATTCTTTTGTTTGTGTTAACGAATTTTTTCCTGTTTGGCGTTCTGACCTTTTTGTTCCAGAAGCCTATCGCAAGTTTTATTACCCATTCTGCTGATAACGGAAATATCATTTTCTGGTCTTATTGTGCACATTTTTTTGGCAGCGTAAACTACTATTATCTAATCTATTTTAGGAATTCTGAGGCTGCAAAGAGCTATACTGCCTATACTATTGCAAGTAGTCTTATAAATCTGGTTGTGTCTATTTTTCTTGTCGCAGTTTTTAGGATTGGAATTATCGGTATTGTGTATGCACAGCTATGTTCAGGATTAATCATATTTTTCTTGCTGAGTAATAAATTTAGAATCATGCATCCACCAGCAGTTAATGGGAAAGTTTTTATCGAGACATTAAAAATAAGTTACCCGATGGCACCAAGAGTATTTTTGGGAGTTATAAATACGCAATTTGATAAATATATGATTAGCTTACTGGCTAATATTGGTGGAGTAGGTCTTTATAACATTGGTCAAAGAGCTTCAAACGTAATATTTGTTTTCATGGGTGCTATTCAAAATGTCTTTTCGCCGCAGGTTTACAAGATGATGTTTGATATGCGTGAAAATGGTGGAAAAAAAATAGGTAAGTACCTCACCCCATTTTGTTATATCTCTATTTTAGTTGCGTTAATTATTGCGTTGTTTGCACAAGAATTTATTGTTGTGTTAACGCCAAAGCAGTATCACGGCGCGATCAATGTGGTAACGATTCTTTCAATGGTCTATGGCTTATGTTTTTTTGGTAAGCAGCCTCAGCTTATGTTTGCTAAAAAAACAGGGATAATTTCATTAGTAATGCTATTGCGGATTGTTGTTAATATCGGTATTAATATTCCTTTTATTGCAAGGTGGGGTATTTACGGTGCGGCGTGGGCAACTTTTTTGGCTGAGGTTATTTCTGGAGGCATTTCGTTTATGGTATCACAACATTACTATAAGATTGAATGGGAATATAAAAAGATTGGGACAATTTTTCTTATCTTTTTTGTGTCATCGATTTTGATTGTTTTCATGAGGCATTTTCTTGTGAGCTATATGCTTAGAGTCATATTCAAATTAGGAGTTGTTTCTGGTTATGTATATGTTGGAGTCAGGTTAAGGGTTATTACTAGGGAAAATTATAATATGGTAAAAAAAATAGTTTTTACTTTTAGGAATAATCTTGAAAAGTGCAGTCCAAGTGGAGCATGATAATGGAAAATATTAAGAATGCAATAATTTTAGCTGCCGGCGAAGGCAGCCGATTACGTCCTTACACCGAAAAAGAACCAAAGTGTATGGTGCCTTTATTAGGGACGAAGTATCTATATAGACTAAATAGTTATTAATAAAAGGAGCAAATATGTTGAAGAAAGAATTATTATGTACGTTGGGGCCGTCATCTATGAATGAACGGGTTATTACTCGTTTGGAAGATTTAAATGTAAATCTTTTGCGCATTAATATGTCGCATACCAAAGTAGAAGATCTACCTAAAATAATAGATTTTATACGTAGCAAAACTTCCGTTCCGATATGTATTGATACTGAAGGTGCACAGGTTAGAACTGGTAATTTAGCTGTGAGCCCTGTTGATCTTGAGAATAATAGTATTGTGACAATAGTAAGAGAAAAAATAGCTGGAAATGCTAAAAAGTTCAATTTTTATCCGCCAAACATTATAGATGAGATTCAAGTTAATGATCTAATTAGCATAGATTTTAATTCAGTAATAACTCAAGTAGTTGATAAACAAGAAGATCATATAAAATTACGTGTGTTAAATGGTGGAGCAATGGGGAAGAATAAAGCTGTTACCATTGATAGAGATATAGTAATGCCCCCTTTGACAGATAAGGATTTAGCCGCATTGAAAATATGTAATGAGAAAAGAATTAGCCATGTTGCTCTTTCTTTTGCTAACCGATCTCGCGATGTAGATTTTATACGTAGTCAAATGTCTTGTTCTGTATTTTTGATTTCCAAGATAGAATCTTTAAAAGGAGTTGAGAATTTAGAGGCGATTGCTTCTAAATCAGAGGCTATATTGCTCGATAGGGGTGATATGTCTAGACAGGTTTCTATTGAACAGATACCAGCTTTACAGAAAGATATTATTAAGCGGGTTAAGGTAGTGGGATCAAAAATGTATGTTGCAACAAATCTTTTAGAATCTATGGTTAAATCATCAGTTCCAACTAGAGCAGAAGTAAATGATATATTTAACACACTTAATGATGGGGCAGATGGTCTTGTTTTAGCTGCTGAGACTGCTATAGGATCTTACCCTATTAATTGCGCTTCAATGGTTTTGAAAGTTATAAAAGAGTTTCGTTCTTTTAAATCAGATTTGACTAATAATCTAGGCAAGAGTTCTTCGTTGATTGCGCCTCATGGTGGAGTTTTAATTGACAGAGTAGCGACGAGTTTTGATATAGATGAAATTAAAAAATATAAAAAAATTTCAGTTGGTGAAACAGTTATTATGGATGCTGAGCAGATTGCTTTAGGAACTTTCTCTCCAATAGAAGGATTTCTGAATAAAGAAGAAGTTGAATCTGTTCTAGGAAAATATAAGTTACTAAATGGAGTTATTTGGCCATTACCAATAATTTTGCAAGTTCCTAAAAAAGTATGTGATGATTTAAAGGTTGGAGAAAAAGTATCTTTGATCCTTGAAGGAACAGAAGATATTTATGCTGTGCTCACAGTAGGAGACATATATTCTTATGATCTTGATGATATGAGCATTAAGATGTTTGGAACTAATGATGTTGATCATCCTGGGGTAGAAGTTCTTAAATCTAAAGGAGGTTGTTTCCTTGGAGGGAAGATCGAACTTCTTAAAAGATTGTCGTCGTCTAATAAGCATTTTGAGATTACTCCTAAACAGAGCAGAATGATTTTTGAGCAGAAGGGCTGGGATAGGATTGTTAGTTTTCATACACGGAATGTAGTGCATAGAGCTCATGAGAGCATACAAATGATGGCTTTTGAAAAATATCATTGTGATGGTCTTTTTGTTCATCCGGTAGTTGGGCCAAAGAAGAAAGGGGACTATCGAGCAGAGATTATTTTAAAGAGTTACCAGCTTATGATGGA
>Ga0075122_10002507_pt1 | contig 12063 bp, 7 predicted proteins | sample AntAceMetag02UKB_FD_69790 | JGI IMG/M metagenome (GOLD analysis project Ga0075122, IMG submission 69790) | Saline lake microbial communities from Ace Lake, Antarctica - Antarctic Ace Lake Metagenome 02UKB | ecosystem: Environmental > Aquatic > Non-marine Saline and Alkaline > Saline | place... | reverse complement strand
ACACACTTCATTATAAACTTTTTGAACTACCGTAACATAAGAAACAAATTATAATGTATTTGTAGCAGTAAATTGTATCGCTGCTTGCAAATATTCACTATCTTCTGTAGCATCTGAAGGAACATGCATCTGCATACTAACATTTACTCTTTGACTACTTGTTGAACTTAAATTATCACAAAGAATATAATCAGTCTCAGCAGCTGAAAACTCGCGAAATTCTAAATTTAAATCCTCTTGTGGCGTTATTCCTGCGCAACCCTCTGTATCTGAAAAATTAACAACACCAAAAGCCAATTCAGGTGGACCGGGTGTAGTTCCACCAAGTAATTGTGTTGCAGTATAATTAGATTGAACAGTAATATTAAGATCATTACTACCAACATTTCTAACAGTCATATAGTCAGGGTATCCGCCGGAGGTGCATTCTGAAGGTGAAACAGTACTATTTGATGTAATATTTAATCCCGTAGGATTTGGAATACTACAAATACCGAAATTAATCAAACTGTCAGTTAATTGGACGCCAGCTTCACCTGAAACCAAAATTTGGACAGTACCATTAGTTCGATTTGTAGAACTAAAACCCGTTACATCATATTCCTCTATAAAATAAATACTACCAAAAAGAACTATAAATACCACAAAAGAAATACCTACTATTTGATTATACTTTCTTGAAAGTACTACTTCTTGTTTTTTCTTTACTCTACGTGATTTCTTTGATATCTTCGCCATTTTCAACTAATACGTCTGACTTTATCAAACGTATACTAACTAATCCGCCTCCACCATTTTCTAATGGTTCATCAGAACCATCGACTTCAGGCACAAAATAATATGAAAACAAAATACTACCTATTACTATCACTATGATTACCCCTAATACTATCTTGTTCATTGTATATGATACCTAACTTAATTATAAACTTTTTGAAATAATTTACTCTCAGTTAATTTATTCACAAGAAATTCCTTCAGCTACGCCCTTAAAAGTAACATTGTTTTCATAGTCACCTGCTGCCTGTTGCACAGGAACATCTAACCAAAATCGATGATACACTCTATCTGAACTAGATAGCCCTGTGTTATATTTAACTAGCGCCTCTGGAATTTCTTCAGTAGCATTTATTCCATCTAATGGATCGGGTGGAACATTATCATTTGTTGAATTTGTAAATGTATAATTGTCTCTACCAATTATATCAAGACCTGACGCAGTATGTAATTCGGTTGCATTGATACATAAATCAACGGCTACACTATTTGTTGGTCCAAATTCAATATACGCGGTGGCTTCATAATCATCTGTTGCATTCCAATTAGATGTAGCCTTATTGTATTGCGTGTTTGGAAGCAATGCACCAAATTCAATAGAAGACATATTATTTGCGACCATCGCAATATTTGTTATAATTGTAACATTAGATACTGCTTCCTGTGTAGCTGAAGTTGCATATCCAGTTAATCCAACTAAATCAGGATTTACGAAAGAGATTATCCCAAATATTAAGAAAATTATTACAAAAGAAGCGCCAATTGATTTTACCTTACTTTCAGTACTTCTATGATCTAAATCGATATGCGTAGCATCTAAATCAAACTTATGTTTTGATAAATGCGTAATTTCTTTTCGTATTTCTTGGTACTGTATCCATAAGGAATTATATTGATTAATTAAAATATCATGTTTAGCAGGCAGATTTGTATTTGTGATTTGCAATTGCAATTCACGCATTTGCTGTGCAAGTTTACGACCGCGTTCTTTATGTGAAATCAATGATTTATTTATTGCTTGAATATTTGATTGTAAATATTTATGTTTCATCAACATCTAACCTCCTTAATATCAAAATCGCAATCCCATTCTCGCAAGAATTTTATTAAAGCAAAATAATTTTTCATAGAAACAAGAATAACTGATTTAGCAACAAATTCCGCATCAAGTTTATCCAATATTCCTTTTTTATTGCCACGGCCTTTTAATTTATAAAAGAAACGAACTTTCCTCGAACCAGATAATCTAGATGAATTAAAAATAAACAAGCGATTATTTGCATCAGATTTGGAAACTTTTTTTATTAATCGATATTTGCAACTCCATTTTTCTAGGAAATATCGCCATAATTCAATTGAATTTGCAGGTATTTCGACTAAAGATTTGGCTAAAAATTGTGAATTTGTTTTATTAATTATCCCAGGATTATTACCTCTGCCTTTTAATTCATAAAAAAAACGCACAAGGTCAGTATTTGATAGATGTTTTGTTTCATAATGAATGATATATCTATCTCTAGCATTACCCATATGTTAAGTAAATTAACAAAAATTATATATAAATGTATCTCTTAACCAAGAAGTACTACTAAATGTTAATAAAATTAACAATTAACTAAAATAATAACGGTACTTAGACGCATAAGTTATATATATGTTAAGTAAGTTAACACTATTTCTTTTTATAATATTGCGGATATTGTTGAGTATTTTGTTGTGGTTGTTGTGGTTGTTGTGGTTGTTGCTGTGGCTGAGCGTATTGTTGTGGTTGTTGTGGAATTTGCCTCTGTGCATATTGAATTTGCTGTGGTTGTTGCGGTGGTTGTGGTGGACCTCGATAATTTTTCCAATGTCCATCTCGTCGATCCTTTTTATCTGCTTCATTAGATTTACGTATTGCTTTAAGAATTATATAAATTAAAACAAACGTAGCAATTGCAGTAGTAATCAAAATTAGTGGCCAATAATTATACTCTGTATCAACACAACTAACACGTATTTTAAATGGCGCTGCAATAGACATACCTACAACAGACCCTGTACCTTCTAAGGCAGTTGGTAAATATGGGCTTGCTAAAACTTGACCTTCAAAAATGATATCAGGTTTTTCACATTTATATGCACATAACAGAAATGGAATTTTACAACGACGGTCACGTAATTCAGGGGCTTTAAAACAAATTTCTGCTTCAATTGCACTTAAACGATCGGTATTTGCTGGAACAAATTCTGAATCTGAGTGTGTTACAAAATCTGCGATTTCTCCTTCAGCATTTAATGATATTTGTGAATCAATTTCAAAAGGATTATACAAACTGTATGTTGCACAAAAATCTTGATTGGATTCAACTAGAACGGACTCCGAATCATAAATAAGGCCTGCTCCGGGAGAAGCAGACGCTGGATAAAATAATACTAAAAACCACAGCAATATTAAAAGATACTTCATTTTAGATTTAACTTTCAAGTTATTTAACATTTGCTCGAATTTATTAAAGCGCATTTTCTGTTTCATTTGCAACAAACCATAATGAATTATTATATTCTCCTGCTGCTTGATTTACAGGAACAGATATAAAGAATTTTAAATAAACTTTATCATTTGTACCTAATAATTCACCAATACGATTATCTGTTGGTTGAGTAGTTAATGAATATTTTTCACTTACAGGAACAGTATTATCGACAGTGCTATTTGAGATTTTCTCATTAACTAAATCAATTATTTCAACACCACTCTGACTTTCTAAATGACCGCTTGCATTTAGGTACACATCAACAGTCATACCAATGGCTTCTGCCACATCAATATAATACTCAGTTACACCTGCACCATTATTACCATCCGCAGGACTATCTGATGCATCCGGTATCATTGTACTCCAATTTAATCTACTATCAAAAAACCCTGCTAAATTAATTGCCACAGATTTTGGAGTAATTGTAAATTCAAATACATCTGACTCATTTGTGTTATGTACGGTATCATTTGCATAAAATTGCCAACCAGTTATATCTCCACCAGCTCCTTGAACTGAAATTGTGTAATTAGATTCATTTTGCACACCTGCAAACGGTATATATGTGTGATTTACCCATGCACCGCTATCATTTGTTGAAAACATATATCCATCTAATCCTCGATCAAAAACTTCGGACTCATTCCAAGTTACATTAAGCTCAACTAAATTTCCAATATATACGTTAGTTGCATTTTTTTGTGCAGTATCCCATTGCGGTGCTTGATCATCCATTGGACCTGGTGCAAAAATACTAAACGAAGTCACATCTTCTGAATAAACCACATTTTCAGTTTCATCAACACCACTTTCTTCAATTGGATTCCAATTTGAACCATCATGTTTAGACATTCTTAATGTTGATTCAGTCATGCCTTCTGCAATAATTATTGCTTCATCATAACTAATATTCAAATACATACTAGCAGTCTCTGCGATATTTGTGACATTTACATACGCACCCACATTTGAAAAACCATCAGCATCGGGCACAAATTGAGTTAACATATTAACTGCAAAATTAGTCCCATTAATAAATGTCATATTTGTATCATTAACATTTAGTCCTTTTGCTTGACCATCAATAAAAGTTATATTCGAAGTTTCAGTAAGATTTGTAGTTCCATTGAAATTTATGAATGCATTATCATATATTTCAAAACGATCCGCTTCCGAAACATTAACATCATAAAACCAACAATTGTCATCAATAAAAATTTCAGTTGAATCAGCTAAACCTTCGGTACTAATCACGATATGATTTGTAGCAAAATCTAATCCACTAATATTCCAATTATTTTCTGCACCTGCTTGATACCATTGTGGTCCTGCAGTAATTTTAGCAGGATAACTTATACTCGCAGATTTTAATGTCGATTGGTTAGATGAAGAATCACTATACAAAGAACTTAATTCAGCAGTAGCAGAAGCACTGCTCGTGCCAAGAGTAATTTCATTACCGCCAGATATTTCAGTAAGTTCATCAATATCTAAAATATTTTCAACAGTTATATCTTCTTGAAATACAGTTAAACTTCCATCATAAACATTCAAATCATAAAACTTCGCATTTTTTGCATAAAGATTCTTCGTAGCACCACTACCACTAACATCAAATTGGCCATCATTGTGTGAAAAAGTTCCATCAATCTTTAATGCTGTACTTGTTCCAGTTAAATTTGTTAAACCACTTGTAGCGGTATATGCAGTATTTGCGCCAATTTCCAATTTATTAATTGTGTGTGTACCACTTCCACCGGTAAATGTTGTAGTGCCACCGGAATCGTCAGACAAATTTAACACCGCAGTTACATTTAAATCACCGGTTCCTGCAATATATTCAGCAGTCCCCATATTTAATAAATATAAATGTAAGCGATTCATAGTCACATCATAACCACTTGCATCAAATTTAACAGTCTCAGTAATTTCTTGCGTAGTAATATTTAACACAGTAAAAATAATATCTGCAGTAATTCGATAGATTGCACTATTATGTGAAGATCTTAAAACAAATGTTGTATTATAAATAATTCCGGATGGCAGATACACATCAAGACTATCCTGACTACCATCCATATCAACAAAACCTGTGCCATTAATTGTTCCAGTTGAATCGGAAGTAAGCATATAACCATCACTATAATCGCGTTTAAGATACAAATTTCCTGGCGAAACAACAGTTAAAGTACCGCCATCCAATCTTAATGCGCCATCTAATTCTAAAGTTGTATTTCCCCATACCTGCAAAGCTGTATCAACAATAAAATTATCTTTGCCGGCTTGAGCTAATTCTAAATTAAAGAAATTTTGACTCTCATTATCACGTCCACCTGCTAAAATCTGACAATCACCTGTAAAATTTACAGTACCTAGGTTATCTTCAAATACACCATCCGTATTATTCCAACAAAGCATAGTATCATCATGTGTAATCAAAGTCGTGCCATTTGTCGCAGAATAATTTCCACCAGAATCAATAATTGTGATATTAAATTCAATCGTTGGGTCATTTACATAACTACAATTTGCATCTAAAGTTCCATTAAGATAAGTAATATTTTTAACAGTAATATTATTGTAGTCATTAATATTATCGCAACTTTCATAATAAGTATTTAATTTAGACCCAGTTTCAACAAATAAATTATTGGTTACATTAATACTTCCATCAAGTAAACCACATGACGTTCCTTCACTAATATTTAAATTGTAAAATGATAAAACATCGGTTGAATCAACACCACAAACTTCATTTCCCCCTACACCATCTTTCAAGACAACGGTTTCAGTATTGTACTCATATCTTCCATTTGATTGTGCTTTCACATAAGTATAGCCATCCAATAAATTATTAATTTCAAGAGTGCCATTTGTACCGGTATATATACCTTCAATAAGAAGTGCATCATGAGGTGTATCCGAAATTGTAGTAAAATATCTTGATGCAATATATGTTCCACTATCGCCAATTTTCAATGAACCAAACGTACAATTTGCTTCTGAACAATCAAAAATACCGTAAGTAGTTAAATTACTAAACAAAATATTACCTTCCATTGCCGTCCAAATACCTGAAGCGGGAATTGTTGTATTAAATCTACCAAAATCATTTTCTCCAGTTGTTCGCAAAATTATCATACCATTTTCACTTTCAAAATGTCCAACACTTGCATTAAAGTTTCTAAAAATTATATCTAAATTAGGTGGTACTAATAAATCCGTAAAATTTAATGTGCCATTTATTGTTGCATTGCCATGTGCTGCAAAAACTGCTGAACCTTCTGAAAAATTAACATATGCTTCTTCAGAAACAGATAAAGATATGCAATCTAAGTCTCTAAAACTAATTTCTCCACCTAATATTTCCAAAAATTGAAATGCTGGCTCATTAATTTCAGCTTTTGTTGCAATAATTTTATCAACCTCAGAATCATTATGCCTATGTGCAATTATTGCAGAATCACCAAATAACTCTTCATCTGCAATACTATGATTTGAAGCAAATGTACTTAATATTGCATCATCTACATAAAATGAATCACCTGTTTCAAATTCATTAAAATTTGAATAACTAAACGAACTATCGCTACCCACCATTCCTAAATATTTCGCTCTTGTAAAATTAACATTCTCAGTTAACCAATTAATTGAATTATTAGATGACCAGTATACTTGGTCCGGTGTTGTTGTAGTCATATCTGTATAAACAATTCTTTTATGTATCGCAGAACCAAACCATGCTGGTGCAGATAAACCTCCTGCAAAAGATAAATCCTTACTATCTATCTTATCTGTAACAGCTGTGCCGGTTCCATCATTCATTCTCCACCAATAAATCATATCTTCACCAATACCTCGGTCATTCATATCAGCATTAGCTCTCCCCAAAGAAATATAATCATCATAAAAACGAGCATCTCGAATTACACCTGAATAATTATACTGCAAACCTTCCCAATAATCTTCAGAAGTTCCAATATAGATTAATCCTGCATCTGGATTCATACTATTACCTGAAGAAGAATCATATGTATAAGAAACAGTTGTACCATTCCGATATAAACCCGTAGTACGAAGTGAACCAAAAAGTCCGTGCGTAAATCCAACATGTTGCCAATCATTTAATGTATACGCACCATCTGTTGATGCGATATATTCATCAAATCCACTATAACCATCTGCCACACGTAAAGTTAATACACCTTCTTCAAAACCAAACCAAAAGCCATAATCATCGTACATATCTCCTTCAGCAATTATAGTTTTATTTCCAGATAAAGAACCCGGTTTAACCCATGCAGTAAAAGATAACTCTGGTAAAATACCAGTACTTGACGCACTATAAATATAATCACGTGCAGTAAAACTTAATCCATAAAAATCTAAAACATTATCTGTATTAATTAAATTTAATCCTTCACTATCATTTGTGAAACCCAGCGTATATGGATTACCTGCTCCAGACCAGATATTTGAATCAGTTACATCAAAAATACTAAAAGTTAAATTCGTTAAATCATTTAACGAAAAAGTATTATTATTAAAAATATCAATAACAGATATTGAAGAATTTCTTGCGAAGAATCTTGAAGAAGAATCTATCCAAATATCTGTGTAAGTTACATTTTTACCAATTAAAATTCTATTTGCAGAAAAAGAAGAGTTACTTAATTCAATTGTTCCATTTTCTATAACAACATCGCCATACGCAATATTTTCAAAAGTTTGTCCTGGACCACCCATACCATTTACAATAACCGTAGCATTTGTAATATACAATGTTGCATTATTAATAATCGTTAAATTACTTAGCGTAAGAATAATTGAGCCATTTTCACAACGCGTTGTATCATTAATAAACCAATCAACACCTGCAACGGGATCAACATCATCATCTGTAGTATTCGTACAAATTGGTAATCCACTACCCTCACCCACACTATAATTTGAAAAACCCGTAACATCAAACTGATACGTACTTCCAGAATTTTCTACATCACTACAAATGCCTGCGTCACATAACGCACCGTCTTTGTAAGGATAAGGCTCATTAATACTTAAACCATAAAAGGTTAAATTTGCTATAGTAGTTAAAAAACTTGGAAAAGCAACACTATTGACTTCAATTAAATTGCTTGTTAAATTAATATCAGCTCCTAAATCAAGAATTCCACCTACTGCGATATCTAAATCACTTAAATTCCAATTAACTTGTGCATTTGTATTATTATATATTAACTGATTAAAATCAGTTGGTTCCGATTCATCTATAATTAAACTATTTGTTGCATTTAAAGTATTATTAATCAAGCGGTTATCTGAAGAGAATATCGCGATTTTAACTGCATTAGTTATTGCAGAAAAATTTGAATTAATTATATCATTATTATCTCCATCTAAATATAATGCAAATTCACCCGTAACTGAACTATTAATATCCGATATTGTTGAATTTGAAACATTATTCAAGTACAAACCATAACTTGTAGACGTACCATTTGCAGCAATTAAACAATTTTTAATTGTTATGTTTTCAACGTGAGATGCATTCAACACATACTCATCATCTGAATCAATATAATAATTCGCACAGTCCAATATAACTTCGCTTGTGTTTATAGTTAAATTTGTTAATACTTCATTATCATAATTTTGAGTGAGTGTCCGATTTTCATAAACAATTGGTCCAAATAAAATTTCTCTACTTGATGTATCTGATTGAGCTGATTCTTGACTTAATGAATCAACACAACTAACATTTGCTCGCCATACTTCACCCAAGATTGTTGCATCATAGGGTATTGTTTGTAAGGTAGTTTCTTGATTATCATTTACAGTTGTTGTTCCACTATACGCTAATTTCTCATTATCCGGCATGGTTTCAGTTGAACTATTCCACACAGTCCAATATATGGACAAAGTTGCATCATTATCATCATCACATCCACCTTTTAAAGTTAAATCAGATGTATCATTTGGTCCTACTGGATAAATCTGAACATATACTGCTGAAGGTTCGGAATCACTTGCCGAGCATTCACCAGGTCCTAAACAACTTCCTGTACAAACTGTTGCGCAAGTAGGTTCTACTGCAACTGCATTATAACAAATATTATCTCCATCGCACCATAAACAATTTGCTTGCTGAGTACAACCATTTGGCTCTGAAGAACAACCAAAGGGAGTATGCGATCCACAATCGGGAAATGGATCATAAGCCCATGCCGTCTCATTACCAAATGTAAACGTTAAAGCAGCATAACCTGCAATATATACATAATTATCAAAATAAGATGTTTCAGAACAGGTATAATTTTCAATCAAGAACTTTACAGGTTTAAAATTATCTTCTACAGATAAATCTGAATATAATATAACCGTACCTTCGGCATCAATTAACTTAAGTTGCGAACTCATATCTGTATCGCCACAAAGAATATTGCGAAAATCCAGCTCATCCACCGTATCATTTAAATCTAAAAGCGTCTCAGTCCAGGTTGCATTTGGCGATTCAATAGATAGATCGGCAGTTCCACTAACATTAAACTCTACGCGCCACAATTCATTATCTTTAAGATATGTTACAACATTAAGAACTTCAATTGTAACTTCGAAGGTTTGGTTTGAAAGATGCGGAGTAATCCATTCTAATCTATCAATCAAATTATCTCCATCAGTATCTTTGTATATTAATGAAACTTGGAAATCTTCTGTAACATCTGTTTTAAATCCGTTAATATACCAATATAATTTTATTTTTTCTTGTTTAGCATTTTGAATCGAGGTATAGGTCTTAACATTTTTATAAGATATATCTGAATAAACGGTGATTTGTTTTGCACTGGAATTTATTTCAACTTCTTCAACTTCAGGTGAAGGTGTAGCGTATAAAATTTCAAAATCGTTAATTTTTTCTTCAGAAATTTCTTCTGAAAAAGCAATTTGCGTTTTTAATAAATCGGATGAAATTGTATATAAATTTTCATCAATAATTACGTCTAAAACAACATCTTTAACACGTATATTTTGTGCATACGTTGGCAAATCAATGGTTCTTTCCGCAGATTCTGCAACAGCATATTGCGGTTCGACTTGTGCAATTGGTTTAGACCATTCTACAGGTTTTCCAATTTCAATGAATTCAGTAATTTGAACACCGCCACCTGTATTTGGCATGCCTGTTGAATATCCAAAAATATTTGGTTCAAGAACAAGCATTAGCTGAAGGAAAATTGCAACAAGCATAAATAAAAATAATATATGCATCTGCCATCGAAGTTTAATTGGTTGAGGTTCTAATCGCATTTTAGAAGAATTCCTCCTTTATTTTTCTTAAACTCAATCTTAGTACCTTTTTTTATTCCCTCATATTCTGCAAGCTTCTTAGGAATCGTAATAACTAACTGTCCATTCGGCAATTTTTGTACTTTTACCATTTTGTGCTTAAAATACTATTAATTTTAATATTGTTTTTAATAGTATTTAAAATTAACGCAAATTTAGGACCATATGTACAAATAAAATGAAAAATAAGAAAACTAATAGTAAGCCTGCTGAGGCTCACGCATTTTGAAATAATAAACTAAAAATACAATTAATGCAGCGAGTATTACGATTATTGCCCATAGCCAAAAATTTGTCTTTTTATCTGGTTCTATTTCTACTTGTTCTTTAGCGGGGCTCTTTGGTGTTTCTTCAATAATTGCTTCAAAACACTCTCTAATATCTTCATATTCTGACGATTCACTACAATTATTATTGTCTATACAATTTCTTATTTGTAAACCTTCTTTACACGCTTCCCAATCACTGCAAATAATTTCGGGTTTGCAAGTTGTAGATATTGCAGAATTTGATGATGTCCAAGACCAGGAATCTCCGCTCGAAGAAGGTGGTGTATTTACTATTACGGATTCAGCAGTTATAGCAAAAACCGAGAAACTATTTGTTGTTGATTTATAGATATTACCTGAAACATGCTCTGTTGGCAATGAAACCCAAGAACCATTTTTATAATGCAGCAAAGTTATTGTGTTTCTGTCGATATTATTCGAAGTAATCCATTCTTCTGAAACTTCAAAAATAATTTCTGCAGTTTCCAAATCAATATCGGTCACAGCAATATCAATATATTGTTCAACATGTTTTCCACCAATATCTGAAACAGATTCTGGTTTGTCTTTATAATTTCCGATACTAACTTTTGAGTTGGTTGAGTCTGAATTTGCTTTAATTTTAAGTTTATTTACTTTGATTTCGTCCTCTGAAATTTCTACCTCTTTACTTATTCCTTTTGCAATAGATACAATATATTCAGTGGTTACTTCAAATGAATCTTTTTCGACACATTCTTGTGTTATACAATTATAACTTTCTGGACAATCTTCATCTATCGTACATACTGGTTCAACAGTTAAACATGTTCCATCCACACAGCCATATTCGCAATAATATTCATTAGTAGATTCATACGAACATCCGATTGCTTCTCGTTTACATTCTAAGATATAATTAACCAAAGTTCCATCACCACATTTTGGATAATCACTCGAGTCACAGGCATTAGCACATTCTGGTGCTTCAAGAGTTATTAAAATTTTATCTGAAATTTCGCATTCATCGATAGATACTGTAAATTCATAAACGTGTGTTTCAGTTATTGATTCAATAATTCCACCATCTTCATATACACCCTGTGAATCTGTTCTATATGTGTGCGAAGGTTCATCATCCTCAATTAATGAAAAAGCGCGGTTTGGAACTA
>Ga0075122_10002506_pt1 | contig 12063 bp, 12 predicted proteins | sample AntAceMetag02UKB_FD_69790 | JGI IMG/M metagenome (GOLD analysis project Ga0075122, IMG submission 69790) | Saline lake microbial communities from Ace Lake, Antarctica - Antarctic Ace Lake Metagenome 02UKB | ecosystem: Environmental > Aquatic > Non-marine Saline and Alkaline > Saline | place... | reverse complement strand
TGGAGAGGGGGTAGGGTCCCTAAACAGAGGTACATCAACAAAAACGTGCGTAGTTTCTACAGATTGCGCGACTATTTGTTGGGTTGGAGGGGATATTATATCTGTTTCTGGTGTGGAGGCCTGAAGGCCGGTTACACCAAGGAGTGTAGCAAGGGCAGCACTCGCCCATTTTGCAGGAAGGGAGTTCTGCAGAAATCCAATATTTGGCATGATTTTTGGCAGGAATGGAAAAAAGGAGAAAACCGTACATCAACGTTGACCCACTGGCAAGTACTATTTTTGATGATAATTTGTTAGATATTCTTGGTGGTGTTTTTGCCTTTGAAAGTTTCTAATCAGCAGCTGCAAGTGCGTCATCTTTTGGACGAGGTGCAGCAGCTGCCTTCGGACATAAGCTCATAAATGTTTCGTAAAGGGAACTGTTAGGATTCAGTCCGAAATGAAATGCAAGATCATCATAACTAAGGGTTCCTCTTCCTAATTTTGCTTCCACGGCGGGTTTAGCGGCTATAATAACTCTGGGTATATCGAGTGTTTCTGCTATTTTTGCTGGTAGAGTTTCACAGGTAATAAAATATGCTAACAATGTTTGTGTGGGTTTTGCCAGTGCGGCTTGTTTTGCATGCGCTATTGCTTTTGATGGTATAGCGTTCTTTTTTAGAAGTAGAGCTATACGATCTGCTTCTTCTGCTGATGTGGGAGCAATAAGCCATTCTACTGTTGCTCTACACATATGTTCAAATAATGTAATGCTTTCCTCATCTGTGGTTTCGTTTCCTATCCATTCATGACATATACGTAGTCTAGGATCTTCCTTTTCTTCGTGAAGAAGGCAAATTGCTCTTCTTCTTATATCTATACTGAGCTGTGGACATATTTCACCGGGTGGCTTACTGATTAGTTGCGAATTAACATCTCCAGGAACTGAAGGAACGATGACTCCAGGGGTAATACAGCAGCCTGCTCCACACTGACAGCATTCACCTGTTTCTCCACAGGTATCAACTTCTCCTGGTCTAAAACGGCGTATTTGACGTAGATCACATTCCATTGTTTGATATATTATCAAATAATATGGCTTTGTACAGCCAAATACTCCATGTTTATATGCGAATTTTTCTCCCCTCATACCTCCTCAAAGTCATAATATCCTGCTGCCCAAGAATTTCTTTAGAGAGGGGATCGTCATAATCACTGTCATATACCACAGTGGTGATTCCGGAATTCAATATCATCTTCGTGCAGATAACACAAGGGAAGCAGTTGCAGTAGAGAGTGGAGCCTTCGATGTTGATTCCAAATTTGGCTGCTTGAGTGATGGCATTCTGCTCTGCATGTGTGCCACGGCAAATCTCATGTCGCTGACCTGAAGGAATCTTTAACTTCTCACGTAAACAACCTCCAAGCTGAGCACAGTGGGGGACTCCGCGAGGAGCACCGTTGTACCCTGCAGTGAGTTGCTGTTTGTCCTTGGCTATCACTGCGCCAACTTTGCGACGCAGGCACGTTGCACGCTTTGCCCAAGTGTATGCAATTTCCATAAAGACCTCGTCGAATGTTGGGCGGTCTTCTCCTGTTTCAAGTTTTAGAAAGTGTTCGAATTTTTCTTCCATATCTTTCAGTGTTCCCTTATTCAGCATGAAGTAATCCACGTCTTCCAGACATTTCTTTACCTGTTGTCCGTCCGGTGGTTCTCCAATGCCCTTTTCGCGCTCTAGACGCTCTAAGATAGCTTCGCGCTTAAGTACGTTGCCTCCACGGTTTCTATCCATTACACGCTTTACAATGATCTCTGCTGAGGCACTAATACCTACAATCTTGCACTCAGGTAGAACCTTAAGTTCCTCAGCTTCTCCAGGATTTCGAATACCGTCTATTACCCAGTTTTCTTCAGATGCCTTCTCTATTGTTTCACGAACTTTCTTTCCTAGTGCTCCTGCTCCTCCTTCCTGACGAAGATCATTACCAACATTCTGTAGGTTCTCTCGTGTGTGTTCGAGTCCACGCTTGGTTGCTTCCTCACGCACCATGTCCGAAAGTGAGATGTAAGAAAAGCCACGCTTTTGTAAGAGCTTTGCTATTTCTCCCTTTCCACTTCCCATGTAACCGGTGAGACCAATGTACTGAGCCATAGGGAACTGATTGTATTGGCTCAGCTAACTATTAAGCAAGTTTATGCAGAGAGTGATGCCTGAATGTCCTGTATGCTCTTGGAAGCTTGGACAATTATTTCTCGAAGTCTTAATGTTTCAGTAGGGATAAGGCCATTATCTTCTGTTAGCTTTTGCCATTTTGCTGCTACTTCTGTATCACGGCCCTTGTCTACTGTACCGGTTTTGTGTTCTCGTACTTCTGCACAACAAGCAAAACGATTGTGCAGTGTTTCTAGGATTAAATCTCTCACAGAGCTTTTGTAAATGTCTTGCATAGAAGCAATGAGAACTCGGGCTTCATGCTCAATTTGTGACAGTTCATCCTCCGGGAATGAAGGGAATAGCGCACGAATATCTGCAACAAATCTTTCAATGAGTCCATTCCTTTCATCCTGAGAGGGAGCAAAGTCATCTGCATCTATCTCATCATCTGTTTTTGGTATAACTGCAATGCGATCTAGCAGATGTGTATCGGCATCATCAATACCTACTCGTAGTGCGTGTAGGGCCTTTTCGTGATTTGCTTGCCCTACTTCTGAAGATGGCATTTCAGGCACCTCTGGTGGTTGGTCGTTTAATTCAGACATGTTGTTTCTGGAAATTGTTGTTAGTCATGTTACTCCAGTTCTTTAATTTGTCAAATCACCTCATTAAATTCTTACTAGAGAAATCTTGTATAAACTATTTGTTCAACTTATAGAGCTACGCCAACAATACTACTAAGGAGTACGCCTACTCCATAAGCAATGAATGCTCCTATAGCTCCTACGGTAATAACTTCCAATGGACCACGGAAGATCTTTTCCTTGGTAATCATGCTGCGTGCAAGTCCAAGAACAACTAGGGCAATTGCAGTAGCTCCTATAGCAATAGGGAAACGTTTTGTTGGTTCAAGGGAGAAGATGTAGGGGATGAGAGGGATGCTTCCAAAAATAACAAAGGAGCAGAAGGTAACCACAGCATTGTGTATGGGGCTCTCATAAGCAATTTCTGCCATTCCATGCTCGTCTATCATCATTACATCTATCCAGAGCTCACGGTTCGAAATGATCGCATCCGCGAGACGTTGCACTTCCTCCTCTCCCATATTTTTCTTCCGCAAATAAACACATACCTCTTCACGTTCGATTTCAGGATCATCATCTATCTCCTGTGCCTCTTCTCTTCGCAAACGCTTGAATCTGTCGTATTCAGATCTCAGGGAGAGATACGCACCTGTTGCCATAGAAGATCCATCAGCAAGTAGATTTGCAATTCCAAGTATGATGATGACATAACGCGGCATGCCTGCGCCTACAGTTCCTGCTACGACCGCGAAGGTAGTCACGATTCCATCGTTTCCTCCATACACAATCTCCCGGACATACTCACCTATCTTTCCACCGTGAATATCTTCTGAAAGATGTCCTTCTAGTGCCTTTTTCATGTCGCGCTTCTGTTCCATTAATAACCACTGTAGCAGAATACAAAATAACATGCACTAAAAATACTTCAGCCCTAGTCTTAGGGCTCAAACTGAATAAAATATTTGATCAAACTTACGCCTTAAATGCAGGAGATGCTTTACGAGTCACTCTCCAAATAAGCAGAGTACTCAGTGCAAGTACTATCCAAAGGCCGGGCCCAGTGTCTGCTTGGCGGAATGGTCTTTGAACGCCTCGACCGAAGGTTGGGGGATTGCTTGCAGGTGGAGGAACATTATCAAATGATCCACCAACAGGATTTCCATCAGGATTAAATGGGAACTGATTATTGCTCCCTACTGTATATGGGTTTTGTGGAACACCACTTGTGTTTGCAATTTGTGTAGGCGGCGGTGTAAATGGATCTGATGGAGGTGGCTGCTGACTTCCAGCATCCAATTCGAGCTGACGTTGGATTGAATCCAAGAGTTGCTGTTGCGCAAGCGAGAAAGCATCTGGGGGGTTACCATCACCGGTAGGAGTCTGAGGATTTCCTGAAATAGGGGAACCACTAATATTAATTGTTCCAGTTAGACTAGGATCGGTAGGGGAGAAGTAGTCGTATGTTCCTTCAGAAACATCTCCAGGAATAGTGTAGTCCGCTGTGTCATCCTGGAACATTGTTGATGTGTTCAAACATTCATTTTGAGTGTTACAGAGCGTGTCGGAAATAACGTATTGTGGAACAGTTACTTCATTTACCCAAGTTAGTGTTTCTCCGGGGGCAGCATTAACACTCTGCGGAATAAAGCCTGCATCTGTAATACGGATATGTATTCCACCTGCAAGCTGTCCTGTAAGACTTTGTACGCCCTGGAAGAAGAGCGTTGCGATTCCAATAACTAAAAGAATGCCAACAATAGCTGCAGGCTTCCTTGAGATTGTACTTGTGTGTACGGGGATTTCCTCAACTTGCTCCTCCTTATTATCATTTTCTATCACCCGAACGGGGACTTCTTCATCGTCTGTCGTGTGCCAGTTTGGGTGGATGTCTTCGTTCATTTATTTGGATTTGTTGCTACGGCTAGTTGTCTCTTTGAAGCGATTAAAGTACCTACAACGGCACAGAGCATAAATAGAAGTGCGATGTTCGAAGATGTGCCTGTGTTTCCTGGAACAGAAACTGCACCATTACCAGTTAGGTCACCAACAGGGTTTCTTCCGGTTACACCGGCAAAGTCTCCTTCCGTAAGAGGCGCTGTAGATGTAGTGGCATTTCCAATTTCTACAGAAACTTCCTGGCTAAATGCACTCTCCTCATCATCTGTACTAACGGCACGGATAGCGAAGTAGTAGGTTGTGCCAAGAGGAAGGCTTCGGAGAACGAGGCTCTTCATAGTTCCGTCCACAGTCTTACGCTGAATATACTGACCAGAGGTTGTTCCGTAGTAGATGTTGTATCCCTTAAGAGATGAAGAGTTCAGTGCATCCCATGCTAGGAATACTGAACTACCTTCGGTGGTTGTGCGCAGGTTTCTTACCTGCAATAGGGCAAATGCTGTCCTATCAGGAGGTGTTTGTGTGTTTTGTGCCACACATATACCTTCCACACATTTGTTGCTCGTACAGATGTTATCCTGAATACATGCAGAACCATCTGGAGCAAGACTAGGAGTAGGTGGTGGATTACCATCACCGGGCCCTGGGGGTGGAGTGTTATTACCTGGTCCCAAAGGGTCGAACGGAGGGAAGCCACCATCTGGCGGAGTGTTACCGTCTCCCAGAAGATTATTTGCTACAGCACCACTTCCGGGTGGGGGAGGTGTATTACCAGGGGGGATTGTACCTCCTGAAGAAGGTGGATTTGGCGGTGGGGTATTTGACTGAGCGAATATAACATGTAGTCCTCCAGGCTCTTGCTCGAGGATGTATTCATCATTTCCGTTCTCCTTGGTTGTCACTGTTGTATGACCGCCACGCTGAACATCATAAAAACTGATAATTGTTCCTGTAGGCGGTGCAATCTTTGCGCGGAGTTGTACACGTGCTACGGCAAGTATGCCATTCTTATTTGCATCAGCGGTGTCGTTGCTTCCTTCAATCATCACGTAACCATTTGTACTGTCGAAATCAGATTCTCCCGGAGTAACGAGTGGGAAGTTTGGATTTAGTTGCACAGAGATACCCTCAAACACATTTGTGTCGTAGGCGAGCCATGAACGAACATGGCTGATGGACTGGCGGGATGTATTGTGGATAACAATGTCGAAATCCAATGTGTCTCCAACATTCATTGGGTTTGTTTTGAGAGTCTGAGGATCTTCAACTTGAAAACTTGTGCATGTACCATTTCCAAGACTTACCATCTCTTCCAAATCTGGTATAGGTCCAAGCATTGTATCTACGTCCAGTGCATGAGAATCACAGTGTGGTCGAAAGAATAGCTCTACATCTGCAGTTGCAGCGAGTGCGATTCCGGATCCAATAACGGAAAAAGCCACAAGGATTGTAGCAAGACTATAACTGAGTATCTGCCTGTGTTGGCGTTTGTGTGTATCCATAGTATTGACGTGAGTGTTTAGAGCAGAGAGAGATCTTTGAGGATGCTAATTGCATCATCAACTGTGAGAAGGCCGTCCCTGTTTGGGTCGGCTCTCAATTGCTCAGGGCTTGCGGTTACGTAGCCTCGGGCAATTTCCAGGATAAGTATGGCGTCCTGGGCAGTAATCTCTCCACTACCATCAACGTCGCCCTGAAGCTGAATGCTTCCTGCTTCAATGAGAGAAACAGGTTGCACTTCTCCAGCAGACTGGATGCCGAGCGAGAACGATGCAACTACAGCCAGTGTTCCTAGCGATAGGATATGCAGGTTCTGTCGCGTGAAGATGGAATGAATAAATTTATACATTTCTTAATAGTATAAAAGAAAAACGGGTTTTACACAACGGAGCAGTAATTGACTGAAAATAGGAAAGTTATTGCAATATCTTTTGTAGAATCTACTGTTTTGATGGAGTTCCGCTACAATTGCCTTCTCATGTCTCAGTTGCATCTTCTTATGGGCCAGAATTCATACATGCTTTCTCAGGAGAGATTGCGGTGGATGCGCTCATTTCGAGAGAAGCATGGGAATGAGAATTTGGCCGTGTTTTCGGGAAAAGGGACTACTTTTCGTGAACTGAGAGATGAAGTCACAGTTGCTCCATTTATTGCAGAAAAACGACTTATTGTTGTAGAAGGAGTGCCTAAGGGGAAGAAGGGGGATATAGATTCTGTTGTGGGCAATATACATCCTGGCGTTGTACTTATGTTTGTTCTTGAACAGGATGTACAAAAACGTGGAAAGCTTACTGTTATACAAAAGGAACTTAAGACGAAGGCGGAATGCACTGAATTTCCGCTGTTTGTCGGTCAGAAACTTAAACAGTGGATAACAGAATTTCTGACAGAACAAGGAACATCTGCTTCACCAAAGGCCTACCAGACTCTTATTGATATGATTGGTGAAGATCAATATCTTCTTTCACAGGAATTGCAGAAAATTGCTCTTTTCGCTTACGGAAGACAGATAGAAGAAGAAGATGTGCGTACCATGGTTGCATGCAGTGCTGAGCGTGAGGTATGGAAGCTCATGGATTTTCTTGGAGATGGACGTATAGATGATGCAATGAAGTACGTACATAGTCTCCTAGACAGAGGTTTTAGTCCTCATGCTTTGTGGAGCACATTTCTATGGATGACTTCTCTACTAGTACAGGTGGTTGCATACGTAGAGGATGGAGAAACCAATCCATGGAATATTGCTCGAGAACTTCATGCAAATGGATACGGCATAAAAGCAATTCTTCCATTTGCGCGCAAAATGGATAGAAAATTCCTATTAAAAATTCTCGATAGAGCGCTTAAGGCAGATAGGGAACTCAAAACAGGAGGGTATAAAGCAACTAATGAGTCGCCACAGGAGCTCTTGGCACTTATCGATAGATCGATTCTTTCTTTTGCTTAGAAGCTTTCAATTTGCTTCAGAAGCTTAGATGCCTCTGCTTCGTCTTCTGCATTGTGCTTTGCCTCAACGCTTTCGCGTTTTGTTCGTAGGCCTCTGCGCTTGGTTTCCGTTCGGCGAACAAGCTCTTCCTGCCCCATCTGTTCGATCTGCTTTGAGTATTTCTGATCTATTGCTGCAAGCTGATCTTTCTCGTTTGCGAGAATACCACGTAGATTCTCAATTTGGTCTTCCGTCATAATCGGCAATATGTTTATCCAATACTGCCGTTCTTCGTCATTCATGCTCTCGGAACTTAGTATGAGTTCAATTAAATCCGAGTGTTTTTCCCGTATATCATCAGGAATAACCAAACCATCTTGATCTTGTGCCTGCGTACCTGCTGGGGGTTCAGCCATACGGTGAAAGATTACGTGGTTTCCTCTGGCCTAACAAGCGTAACTATATTTACCCACGCACCAGCCCCGTACTAAGGTACACTGCGCGATTGCTACGGGGCGGTGCAGGATTACGCGTTGCAAGAGCAGTGAAATGAGAAAACACCACATTTGTATATGAAGTGGAGCTTCACGAAACTTTGATAATTTCGAAGCGCAGTACACCACTTGGTGTTTTCACTTCTGTGCTGTCTTTCTTCTTCTTGCCTAGGAAGGACTTTCCTAGAGGAGACTCATTACTGATTTTATTTTCCATTGGGTTTGCCTCAGTAGAGCCTACAATCATATATGTCTCAGGGTCGTTGCGGGTTGTCTTGTTGCGCACGGTGACAGTGGAGCCTATTTCGACTTCTTTGCCGCTACCTGTTGATGCCTTCTTATCTGAAATGATTTTTGCATTCTTGATCTTACGTTCGAGTTCGAGCACACGTCCTTCTAGGAATGCTTGCTCATTCTTTGCTTCTTCGTACTCAGAGTTCTCAGAGAGGTCTCCGTAGGAAATAGCTTCTTTAAGGTGTTGTGCTACTTCTTGTCGTCTCACTCCTTTTAAGTGGTCTAGTTCCTCCTTTAGCTTTTTCAAACCTTCTTTAGTTACAAAGGTCTGGTCTTCATCGAAGCCTTCTGTTTCGTCTTCAGTTAGTACATCATCAGCCATATAAACGCAGGGGAAATATGCCGACGCATCCTACTTAGAATATGCTGTTTACGCAAGAATCTTCCTCATGAATTGCCTTTATGTATTCTTAAGAAGATCTGGCCACTTGAGCATAGGAAGGTTATCTGGATCTTCCTGGATTAGGGCCTCAATAATACGTTTTGCAAGCTGTACGTTTGTAATAAGTGGGATTCCCTGATCAGTTGTTATTCTTCGTATGAAGTATCCGTCAGTTTGCTCAGTGCCAGTACTATGTGTTGGAATATTTATCACAAGATCCAGACGTTTTGTGCTTAAGTATTCGGAGATGTTAGGGCTACGTCTTTCAGAAACCTTGTGTATTAGGGCAGAGTGGACACCACGCGATTTTAGGAATTCATGTGTATTCTTCGTGGCAAAGAATGAGAAATCTTGTTCCAGGAGCGATTGGATTGCAGGGAGTAGCTCTACTTTGTCCTCTAGTTTTCCAATGGTGAGCAAAATATTTTTCTTTGGAGGAGTGAATCCAACAGCAACCAATGAGTGCAAGAGAGCCTGTTCCGCGTTTTCTCCGAAGCATGCAACTTCGCCAGTGCTAGCCATTTCTACACCCAAACGTGGGTCAGCACCTTTGAGTCTGCTAAAGCTAAACTGTGCCGCTTTAACACCAACGTGATCGAGATCTATCGTTTGGTATCTCTTGTCCTTTGATGCTTTGCCGAGTAACGCTTGTGTTGCAAGTGTAATGAAGTTCTCTCCGGTTACTTTACTTGCAAATGGGAAGCTACGACTTGCGCGAAGGTTACATTCAATCACTTTCAAACGGTTTTGCTTTGCAAGTAGTTGGATATTGAAAGGGCCGGAAATATTGAGTTCCTTGGCTATATGTTTCGCAATAATTTTTATTTGGCGAAGAGTTTCCAGTGTTACGCGCTGTGGGGGCATGACCATTGTTGCGTCTCCGGAGTGCACGCCGGCGTGTTCAACATGTTCTGAAATAGCATAAATGAGAACATCGCCATTCTGAGCTACGCCATCGAATTCAATCTCTTTCGCTTCTATTTCGAATTTGGAAATTACTATCGGTGCTTCTTTGTTGATAAACGCAGTTCCCTGAATGTAAGCATCAAGATCTTCTTCGGAGTGCACTACGGCCATAGACGCACCTGAAAGTACGTAACTTGGTCGCACAATCACGGGGTAGCCAACATCCTTTGCAAATGATGCAGCAGTAGACAGTTCTGTGAATTCCTTCCATTCAGGCTGGTCTATCTCGAGTGTATCTAGCAAAGAGCTGAATTTATTACGGTCCTCGGCTCTATCTATGTCCTTCGGGTCAGTTCCTAGAATAGGGATATTTCGTATCGCAAGTTTTGGTGCAAGGGAGTTCGGTATTTGTCCTCCCATGGAAACGACAATTCCTTTTGGTGAAAGCACATCGATAATATCGCGTACACGTTCCTCGCTAAGCTCTTCGAAAAAGAGCACATCGCACTCGTCGTAATCTGTGCTAACCGTTTCGGGATTACTGTTGATCATAGATACTTCGAATCCCTCACGTTGCAGTTCGTGGGCAGCCTGCACGCAGCACCAGTCGAACTCTACAGAAGAGCCAATTGAGTATGGGCCTCCACCAAGAACTATTACGCGCTCTTTTTCAGAAGGAGTGGAGAAGTCCACATCAGATTCTGATCCGTGGTATGTGAGGTACAGATAATTCGTTTGAGCAGGGAATTCTCCTGCGAGAGTATCAATTTGTTTTATGACAGGAATCACTCCTTCTTTCAGGCGGTGTTGCCTTACTTCCTCTGGTTCTTTCTCTATAAGCTTAGCGATACCGGTATCAGAATAGCCCAGCTTCTTTGCACGAGTGAGTGCCTCTTTTTCAGGTAGAGATTTATTCTCTTCGAGTGCTTTTGCAGCATTCATGCATGTCTGTATTCGCTCTAGGAACCACTGATCCATCCCTGTAGCTATTGCTACCTCCTCGACACTCCATTCTCCGTAAAGCGCTTGTGCTATAGCAAAAAGCCTACGTGGGGTGGGACGTTTTACTTCTTTAGTAAGGTCGTCAAATTCGAATGAGTGTGGCATAAGTCCCTCGAGTCCAATGTTGAGCATGCGGATTGCCTTCTGAAGTCCCTCCTCAAATGTTCTTCCGAGAGCCATCACTTCTCCAACAGATTTCATTTCACTTGTGACGTGGTCGGATACGAAGCGGAACTTCTGCAAGTCCCACCGTGGCATCTTTACAGCGACGTAGTCGAGCGAAGGTTCAAAGTCTGCGCATGTGCTTTGCGTAATGGCGTTTGTGAGTTGTGGGAGGTTGTATCCCAATCCAAGTTTTGCTGCTACAAAGGCAAGTGGATATCCAGTTGCCTTGGATGCAAGTGCTGAGCTTCTACTCAAGCGAGCATTAACCTCAATCACGCGGTAATCACGAGTGCGAGGGTCTAGGGCGTATTGAATATTGCATTCACCAATAATATTGAGATGCCGGATTACTTGCAGTGCAGTGGTGCGCAGCATCTGATAATCGTGGTTATCTAGTGTTTGGCTTGGAGCGATGACAATAGATTCACCTGTGTGAATTCCAAGCGGATCCACGTTCTCCATGTTACAGACGGTAATGCAGTTATCTGCCCCATCGCGCACTACCTCATACTCAATTTCCTTCCAGCCTGTAAGGTCTTCTTCTACGAGAATTTGTGGAGATTCTACGAATGCTTTCTGAGCTATATCTTTCAATTCGTCTTCATTTGCTGCTCGCCCACTTCCTTTTCCTCCGAGTGCAAAGGCTCCACGTATTATCACAGGGAATCCAATGTCCTTAGATGCTTTTATGGCTTCATCAACTGATTCGCATGCATGAGACTTAGGAACAGAAACATCTATTGATTGTAGTTCCTTATTAAAGATTGCCCGGTCTTCTGTCTTGTTGATACTGGCAACAGGTGTACCAAGTACACGGATATTGTGTTCCTGAAGTACGCCTGAATTCTCAAGTTCAAAGCCACAGTTCAGTGCAGTTTGCCCTCCAAAACTCAGAGCAATGGCATCTGGTTTCTCATCCTTAATAATACGTTCTACGTAGGCAGGATTTACAGGAACGAAGTACACCGTGTCTGCCAAATTCCAACTGGTTTGGTTCGTTGCAATGTTCGGATTAACAAGTACGATTTTATGTCCTTCTTCTTTGTATGCCTTAATAGCTTGGCTACCTGAGTAATCGAATTCTCCAGCTTCACCAATCTTAAGTGCACCAGACCCAAGCAGAAGGATTGTCATTTTGTTTTTGGAAAAAGCCTGTCTGTCGCCCTGAGGGGGCTCTACAGAGCCAGAATCTTTCTTTGCAATCATGTTCCGAAGGATCGTAGAGTAATCGGATTCTATGTACAAGTTAATATAGATGTATCTTGTGACGAAGAACTAG
>Ga0075122_10002505_pt1 | contig 12064 bp, 13 predicted proteins | sample AntAceMetag02UKB_FD_69790 | JGI IMG/M metagenome (GOLD analysis project Ga0075122, IMG submission 69790) | Saline lake microbial communities from Ace Lake, Antarctica - Antarctic Ace Lake Metagenome 02UKB | ecosystem: Environmental > Aquatic > Non-marine Saline and Alkaline > Saline | place... | reverse complement strand
CTTGCAAGGGAGCGCCTGACTTTTTAAAGATTTTAACTAATTCACTAATCAAAGAGCGTGCCTGATCTAAGGCCTTGCCTTGAGTATACCATAAGTTATAAAACTTTGCACTCTCTTTTGCGCGCTTAAATCCTGTTCCAAGATTTAAAAGCATAAGAGTGTAGCCACTGTACTTATCTTTATCCAAATCGAGTGCGATATATTCAATAAAATCCGTTAAAAGATCGTCTTCACGGACTAATCCACCTCTTTCAGATATAAAAAGTTCGAGGTCAGCGATAAGAGGCTTGAGAATAACTAGACTCTCTTTGCTTCTTAGGCGCCTAAGGCCCTCGTTTTCTATCTGACGAACCCTCTCTCTGGTAATACCATAAGTATGCCCAATTGATTCAAGGGTTTCTTTCTTCTTTCTATTTATACCAAAACGTCTTGTAATAACATCCTGGGTTCTTTTGGGAAGCATCTTGATGACCTTCCTCAATGCCTCCTTGAAGTCGGAATTAGTTTTTGCCATGTTAAATTAAAACTCAAACACAATTATGTTAATTTGTATATCCTTGGAAGTATCGTATCATGACAATTTAATCTTGTCAATACCTGATCTCATCATACTGTAATAAAAATATTTGTCAAGGGGATAATCTTTTTCTGTTCCCTTTTCTATAAAGTGTCAACTACGCTACGCTGGCAATTAAAAAGAGTCGCTCTACGCGACTCTTTGTCTAGCGCTCGTCACCGTCTCCACGAAGAACATCTCTCTTTTCTCTAGAAAGGAGTTTTTGAATATTTCTCTCAGCTACATCAAGTAAGGTTAAATTAAAGTCCCTCGCCAAAATATCAATATAGAAAAGAAGATTTTTAATCTCATTCTCTATAACTTTTTTTCTTTTGCTAGTCAGAACATTGTTATCGTCTCTTTCTGTTTTCTTCAATGCTTCGCCAATTTTACCGATAGAGATAATAGCGAAATCTAAAATCCCCTCTTCTAGCAAGGAAGCTTCTACGTAATCAAGTTCTATTAGTTCAATTTTGGCCTCACAAGCAAGATTAGCAACATACCAAAGAACATCTCCTAACTCAAGCACTATCAATTCCTTGCTAGCTTCCTTATCTAACGATTTTTCGCGAAACTCGCCCCATTCTCCAACAAGACCCATGAATGTGTAGGGTAAGTTTTCTCCTTGTCTAGGATAAATAGCAGTACTTCTCGCCTTAACTTGGTACTCTCTGAGATCCATATCTGCCTCCGTTAGAATTTCTTTTGATTTTAAGAAAATTAGAAATTCTTTCGTCCTGAGCTTGTCGAAAGACTTCTCGAGAACTACATACATTCTATATTTCAAAACTAATATTTGCAAACGCGCAAAAAACCCCGCACTTAATTAAGTGCGGGGTTATGTCAAAATCAATAACTAATGCCTATCTTTTGAGCACAGCGAAAAACCAAGATTCTTGAGCGGAGCGAAAGGTTCTTAGTCTTTCGTCAAGCTTTGCTTACTTTTTTCTATTCCCCCGTCAGAAAGTTATCGCTTTCTATATCTCTCGTCAGAAAGTTATCGCTTTCTATGTTTGAAATTTTCTAAAACCACCAAAAGTGGACTGGCAATAAAGAGTGATGAATACGTTCCAAAAAAGACGCCAACAATAAGTGCCATTATGAAGTCTTTAATTGTCGCACCGCCAAAAAAGAAAATCGAGCCAAGTACAATAAGAGTTGTTAATGAAGTATTGATAGACCGAATATAACTTTGGCTAACGCTATGCTCAACAATTTCTTCAAAATTCTCATGTTTTGAGTGGGCAATGTTCTCTCTGACTCTATCAAAAATAACAATCGTATCATTAACTGAATAACCAAGAATTGTCATAAGTGCTGCAACAAATGGCACGCCAATTTCAATATTTAAAAACCTTCCTAGAATTGAAAAGATACCCAGAACAATAATAATGTCGTGAAACAGCGTGATAATCGCAATCAATCCATACTTCCACGAAGCAACTGGCCAAGAAACCTTTCTAAACGCCCAAGCAATATAAGAAATAATGGCGAACAAACTTAAGCCAATTGCCCAAAAAGTTCTGTCTCTCAGCTCTTGTCCAATAACTGGTCCAATTGAGTCAAAGCGCCTCTCTTCAAGGGTGATGCCCTTCTCTGCTGAAATATTGTTAAGCTCAGCAATAACGCTTTGATGGGTCTCTTCATCAATATTTTGAAATCTTATAATATAGTCATTCTTTCCTGAGGGCTGCACTATCAGGCTATCTAAGGATAGCTCTGCCAAAGCAGTTTCAACTTCTTCCATAGCTGGCCTGCCTCGATCAAAGCCAACCTCCAAAAGGCTGCCACCAGTAAAATCTATCCCAGAATTAAGACCCCAAAATGAAATGCTGAGAATGCTAATAAGGAGTAAAATGCCAGAAAATATGAAAAATATTTTTCTTTTTTTAATCATTTTTTTTCTTAAGCCATAACCAGTCAACCTTCTTAAGCCTAGTGCCTGCTAGCAATAAGAGCATCTGTCTTGTAAACACGACCGCCGTAAAGATAGAAATGAGCACACCGATAGTCAAGGTCAAAGCAAAACCCTTAACAAAGCTAACGCCAACACCGTAAAGAATTACAGCCGTAATCAATGTTGAGATGTTTCCGTCTCTAATCGAACTCCACGCCCTCTTAAAACCATCCTCAATTGAGCGCTTGAGTGACTTCTTATCTTTCAGCTCTTCTTTCATTCTTTCAAATATTAAAACATTTGCATCAACTGCCATGCCTATTGTTAGGATAAATCCGGCAATACCCGCCAAAGTAAGAGTAACTGATAAAATCTTAAAGGCAGCTAAAAGCAGTACACCATAGACTATGAGAGAAATTGAAGCCAAAACTCCTGGTAGGCGATAATAAGCTATCATAAATATAATTACTAGAATAAGCCCCAGAATACCTGCCCTTAAGCTCTTTTCTAAAGAAATTCGTCCAAGTGTTGCTCCAACAGTCTGTTGACTGATGAGCGCAATTGGAACTGGAAGCGCGCCAGCATTCAAACTCCTTACAAGTTCTTGTGCTTCGCCAATTGAAAAATCTCCAGTAATTCTGGCTTCCCCATTAGGAATCTCCTCGTTAACAACCGGCGCACTGATAGGAATACCGTCCATATAGATAGCAATCTTCTTGCCGACGCTCCTTTTAGTTATTTCGGCGAAAAGTTGTTTGCCTTCGTTATTAAGCTCAAAAATAATTTCAGGTTGGCCTGTCGTTTGATTAAAGTTTACAGCTGCATCTTTTAGCATGCGTCCATCAAGTCCAGTTGATTTAAAGTATGGATCTTCTATAAGGATTTGAGTCTCGGAAAATTCATTTAATACAATCTCTTGTTCTTCTTGAGTTTTTTCTTCTTTAAATTCTAGATAAGGCGTTTCTCCAATCATAGCAACAGCTTGAGCAACATCAGTGATGCCTGCTAACTCTACAATAAGTCGATGATGACCGGCGCCAACCTCTGTTTGAACCAATGGCTCAGCCACGCCAAAAAGATTGACTCTACGCTCAATAACATCACGGACGCCCTTTAGGGCCTCGTCTTGATCGATATATTCAATCTCACTCATGTCAGCTTCGTAAACTAAATGAGTTCCTCCTTGTAGATCTAATCCCAACTTGTGAGGCACTTCCTCAAATTGACGAAATTCTCTACCGAAAATACCGCTTGGAATGTTTTCGTTTAAGCTGCCAGCAAAACCATTCCAAACTGAAATCCAGTTTAGGTTGGCTGCTAGAAAAGCAATAACAAAGACACCGATAACTGCTAATCTAATTTTTGATTTTTGTGAAAGTGATGTCATTTTTTTTCTGAAATTCTATCTTATCATTTATTTAAAAAATTTCAATTGGTTGTGCATGCTTTTTGCTCACCGCACCCTTTCTTCAGTTCATCTCGATGTTCCCGAACGGGCTTTTTTTAGATTCATCTCTCTGGCAATTCTTTCAATTGCTTTTATATAAGAAGCTTTTCTTAGGCTTACCTTTCTTTCGTCAGAAATATTTTTTATTTTTTCATATGCCTCAAGCAAGAGCTTTTCTGCTCTCATTAAAACCTCTGCCTCGGGCCAATAGGATCCTTCAAGATTTTGGAACCATTCCAAGTAACTCACCGCAACCCCACCAGCATTTGCCAATACGTCCGGAATCACTAGAATGCCTCTTTCTTCAAGAATTTTATCAGCCTCAGCCGTTACTGGTCCATTGGCCATCTCTAAAATGATCTTTGCCTTGATTCGATCTGCATTTCTTTCATTGATTTGTCCCTCAATAGCAGCTGGCACTAAAATATCTACCTCTTTCTCTAAAAGCTCTGCGTTTGATATTAATTGAAGTCCCGTAGCGTGATTACAGACCGAGCCAGTACAATAACAATTAGCGATCATACTGTTCTCTTTAATGCACTGGTTAATTGCATCCGGGTCAAGCTTATCATTCTTGCCAACAGACTGAATCGCTCCCTTAGCGTCAGAAAGACCAACTATAGTAAAGCCTGCTCTTTTTAGAATACGTGCCAAATTCGCACCTACATTCCCAAACCCCTGAATCGCTACCTTCGGCGACTTATTCAACATTTTAGGAAAATAATCTTCAATAACTTTGCGTAAAATAACGGCTCCACCGTACGCAGTTGCCACCTCCCTACCCTTTGAGCCAGCTATATTTACTGGCTTACCCGTAAACGAGGCGGGCACAAACTTCCCATCGAGTTTAGAATATTCATCAACCATCCAACTAATAATCTGTGGATTAACATTCATGTCTGGCGCAGGAATGTCTGTATCAGGTCCAATAAAATTATAAATTGCCCTAACATATCCACGCGACAAATCTTCTAGCTCTTTGCGAGATAATTTATAGGGATCAATTCGGATACCGCCCTTAGCCCCTCCGAAGGGGAGACCGACCAAAGATGTTTTCCACGTCATAATTGAGGCTAAGGCCTTTACTTCTTCAAGGGTTGCATCAGGAGAAAATCGGATACCTCCCTTGTATGGACCTAAAGCGTTTGAATGCTGAACTCTAAAGGCTGGGTAAGTTTCGACTTTCCCGTTGTCACGTTTTAAGGGTATAGAAAAATGCAGTATCCTGTTTGGAATCTGCAATTGATTAAGCAAATCCTTTTCAAGTCTCAAAGACTCAGCCGCATCATTAATAAATCTTTTTGTATTATCTAAGAATCCTTCCATAATTAGTTCTTTCTGATGTATTCAAGCGCAACTAGGGCAGCCATAGCTCCTGCACCCGAAGCAATTGAGATTTGTCTATAGGGCAAATCTGTTACATCTCCGGCCGCAAATAAACCTTCTATTTTTGTTTTTCCGAATTTATCCACAATAATTTCCTTGTTCTCATTTATAATCTCCAAATCATTATCTATAAAAATAGTATTTGGAACAAGCCCTACGTAAATGAACGCCCCATCAACATCTAGGCTTCTTCTCTCTCCGCTATTTAAATCTTCGTAGGTAAGTTTATTTAGAAAGTTCTCGCCTTCAAACTTCTCTGTCTTTGCTTTGTAGATTAATTCAATATTAGAAAGCTTTTCTATCTTGTCTAAATAAATTTTCTCGGCGCTAAACTTGTCTTCTATATTTATAATGTAAACTTTGCTAGCAATCTTTGAAAGTGAAAAAGCTGCTTTAATAGCAGAGTTGCCTCCGCCAATAACTGAAACTACCTTATTTTTAAAGATGGGTCCATCACAAGTTTCACAATAGCTAATTCCTTTGTTCTCAAATTCTTTTTCACCCTCAATGCCAAGCTTTCGATGGTTGGCGCCACTTGCTACGATGACAGTCTTGCTTTCATGCTTTTCTTTATCAGTTTCTACAATAAAAACTTCTCTCTCTTTAGAAAGTCGCTTTACTTCACCAGAAACTATTTTGGGATTATATTGCTTTGCGTGAGCTTCGAAGTCTTGATAGAGCTCAAGGCCTGATTTTGAAATAGTGCCTAGATAGTTCTCGACCAAGCCTGCATTGGCGGTGTTTCCACCCTTATCTTTTTCTATTATTACAAAATCAAGGCCGGCCCGAGCAGCATATATCCCAGCTGAAAGACCAGCAGCCGATGATCCTATAATGACTAGATCGTGCATACTACTTTATATCCAATAATTCACGGATTCTGCCCTCATTGAAGCCAATAATAATTTCTCCATCAATATCAACAACTGGAACGCCCATTTGGCCAGTTTTTTCAAGCATTTCTTTTCTTGCCGCTTCATCGACAGCGACATCTTTAGCCTCAAATTCAATATTGTTGTCTTTCAAAAATTCCTTAGCAACAACGCAATAGGGGCAAGTTGGAGTTGAATAAACAATCACCTTTTTCATATGAGTTATTTACGAATCAAGGTTCTCCGACGTTTCGGAGGTTCTTATATGAGTTATTTACGAATCAAGGTTCTCCGACGTTTCGGAGGTTCTTATATGAGTTATTTACGAATCAAGGTTCTCCGACGTTTCGGAGGTTCTTATGTCTTTAAAATACAAATACTCATACATTTTAATAACTTTTTACTTCAAAAGCAACCAGCCAAACATAAAAAAAAGGAGAAGAGATTGCTCTCTCCTCCACTCGCTCCAATTGCCAGGCCTATGCCTCAACAAGTGAAACGAGCCCATTCTCTGCGCATAGCTTGTAGCTAGGCCTGAGCGGGAACTTTCCCACCCCCAACTCCCTCAGCTCTTCCTTTAGGTTGCGACCATCTCTACTCCTCGACCACACCATGATCAGCGGACCCTCTGTAGTGCGAAGTGGCTCACGTCCTTCAAGATTAATGCTGAGAGCCTGTTTGCCAGCAACTTCATCGCCATCCCAATAGAACGGGTTGGCAAATATCCGCATTCTCCACATTGCGTCTAGGCACATTGCTCTCAGATCGGCCATTGCCGGATCACGCATTCGCTCGAAGCTACTTTCTGTAACAAGCTCACTCCTCATAAAAACAAAGCGAACCATCCAGTAGTCACCCGACTTGTTGACGTTGGGTCTTTTCTGGCAGAACGCATCGACCAGAACGTATCCCTCATCAGCAAGATCTCCAACAAAGCCGATCAAAGAACAATGATGCGTCGGCTCAATGATCCTTTCGCCGGTAGACCGGACCTTTCTTTCAGAGCGCTGCTCCAACGTCTCCTGGCTTCGGTTGCTGATCCATTTGGGAACAGCTTTCCAGTTCGAGAAGCTGAATTGCAGGTTGATCAACGGCACATCCTCGCCAAGCTGAATTGACACATTCTTATCAAGCTGGCCCATCACTACCTCCCATTTTCTGTATTATTGAATAATCTTACCAACATTCCTCTCTACTACCATTATAAGGACCCTTCGCGAAGTTTATCTTGAATACATTGAAAGGCTTAGGAACCTTGGGTTCGGAAATTGTAAACAACTTCCTCTCATTACCATTATACCACATAAATGTTTGGAATGCAAGTATTTTGATGTATTCTTCCGTCAAGCTTGCTTCTTTCCATCAAAAAAGTGCCTTTTGGCACATATTCTAAAAATATATTATTTAAGTAGCTTTTCTTTGAGCTTCTTTAAATCATCATCTTCTTCAACGGCTAGCCTAACATAGTCATCATTATCGTGTGGCAAGTTAGTCAACGCCATGACGATCACCTTCTTGTCAGTTAACGGGTAAAAAACGTGATAGACTCCTTCCGGCACAAGTAATTGCGCCATGCTTTCTGGCAAGACATACTGATCGGCTTCAATTCCTTCCACCTTTTCATCTCCAAAAATAGCTACGTAAGTTTCGCCAAAAGTCTTAGAACTTTCACGGAAATCTTTGAAAAGCCATAAAGCTGATCCGGTAAGAGTATAGAAGTTTTCGATTAAACTATTATGGTAGTGGCCACCCCTAGCAATACCTTTTTGGGTTGCGGTCGCACAATAAACGTTGCCAATTTTTCCGCCAACAAATTCATTCTCTGTTCCACCAGGTGCTACTTCACACAAATAACCTCGCACGTCACCAATCGTTTTATTAAGGCCTATCTTTAATCCTTCTATTGGTGTTTTGATTACTTCGCTCATGACTTTTTAAAGTGTAAGTTGAATCCTTTTTCTTTGTTCCTAACGCTATCAATCCACCATTGGTTGTTTAGATACCAATCAATAACGTCAGGAAGGGTATTTTCAAAAACTTTAGTTGATTTCCACTTCAGCTCTCCATGTATTTTTGTCGTATCGATCGAATACCTTCTGTCGTGTCCTGGCCTGTCGTCAACAAAAGTAATTAAATTATCTTTCTTACCCAAGATCTTAAGGATAGCCCTGGCTACCTCTATATTATTTCTTTCTTGGTCAGCTCCGATATTGTAAACCTCGCCTGGTTTTCCTTTGTGTAAAATTTTGTCAATCGCAACACAATGATCATCAACATGTATCCAATCTCTTACATTTTTACCGTCACCGTAAAGGGGCAACTTATCTCCCGCCATTGCCTTGTATAGAAAAAATGGAATCATCTTCTCAGGAAACTGGTAAGAACCATAATTATTTGAGCAATGCGTCACCATAACCGGCACTTTATGGGTCTTGAAATAAGCGCGACACATTAGGTCTCCTCCAGCTTTTGCGGCCGCATAAGGCACATTGGGAGCAAACGGACTATCTTCTTTAAAGTGCCTATCTTCTTTTAGGTCAATAGATCCAAAAGTTTCATCTGTGGAAATCTGAATCATTCGCTTAATACCATGTTTTTTAACCGCCTCAAGAAGAGTGTGCACTCCAAGAACATTGGTCATTAAAAATTCTCTAGCACCACCATGAATGCTCCTGTCCACATGCGTCTCAGCCGCGAAATTAACAACATAGTCAATTTTGTTTTTTAAAAAGACACTTTCAACTTGTTTTTCGCTTGATATGTCTCCTTTAATAAATTTATAGTGTGGGTTTTTTGCCAAATCTTTCAAGCTATCTAAGTTGCCTGCGTAGGTGAGTTTATCATAATTAATAATTCTGTATTTGGGGTGCTTTTGTAGCATATAGCGCACAAAATTGCTTCCAATGAATCCTGCACCGCCACAAACCAAAATAACTGCTTCTTCACCGGCTGTTTTGTGAAAATAGTCCAAAAGCTTATCTTTGCCAAGCTCTGTTATAACACTAAGCTCGTCAAGACTAACTTTTCCTTTTTTATATAAATCAAAAAACTTAGAAAGTTTTTTTAGATAGGCTTCCGGAGCGTTTTTTAATCCTAGTTGTTTCTGTAAGTTTTTCTTTTCCATTTTACTAAATATTTCAAATAACTCATTACATGAATCCTTGTAAGTTGATTGGTAAAAATATCGAACACTCCTTTTTTAGAATCTGACTCTTTGAGATGAAAATGCCTAAGAACTGCTTCAGGGAAATAAATAACCTTATAGCCTTCTTCTCTAAATCTCCTGCACCAATCCACGTCTTCAAAATACATAAAATACCGATCATCCATTGGCCCAATTTTATCAACCAAGCTCTTCGTTGTCATTAGCGCTGAGCCCATAAGCCAGTCAACTGACGATGGTTTCTTTTGTGAAATTTCTTTGTTTTCAAATTCTTCGAGAGACCTCTTCCCCCAAGGAGTCTTCTTCCATACGGTTCTCCTCGCTAAAACTGACCCCAAAGTATATTCTTTGAAATATGATTTTTGAACTGAATCATCAATATTTAAAAGCTTTGGGCCCACAATACCAACCTCTTTATCTTTTTCTAAGCACCTCATCATTTTAACTATCGACTGTTCATTTTCAATAACTGTGTCGGCATTTAAAATTAAAATGTATTTGCCTTTGACATTTTTTAAGCCTTCGTTGACGAGTTTTGCGTAGCCAGCATTCTTGTGAAATGCTAGATGTTTTACTTTTGGATGATGATATTTTATTAAAAAAGCCGTTCCCGTGCTTGCTTCTGAGTCTGCAACAAAAACCTCATAAGAAGTTTTTGTTATTTTTTTTGCAATTGAATCCAAGCACCCCAAAAGAAGGTGAGGAGTATTGTAATGAGTGATAATGATTGACAGCTCTGACTTTTTCATATATTTACGCTAATAACGTTAGCACAAACTGCAATAAAATAAAAGAGCGATCGTACGATCGCTCAAGCTTTTAAGTGCTCATTAACTCTTCGAGTGATTGAATGATATGATTCGCTCCCGCACCCACCATCTTCTCAGCCTGGGAGGTAGCGTCCTCTTGCTTTCTTACTAGTCCGATAGCTGGAATTCCGCTTTCTCTAGCAATTTCCATGTCATGGGGACCATCACCAATCATGCAAGCATTATTTGCAAAATCCTGATAAGAAACATCTATTTGCTTAGCAAACATTTTTATATGCTCTTCAGATTTTAGGACTATGTCAGACCCCATAACCGAAACAAAGCGATCAAAAAGACCGAGTTTCTTTAGCCTGCTTACAAGGGCATCTGTCGGAGATCCGCTGGTTAAAAAAAGAATTTTGTTATTTGCTTCTAGCCATTTGAAAAACAATGAAACATCGTCAAATGGATTAGCTTCTGTCTGCGTCCTTATAAGCTCAAAGATTTCTTCTACTAATTGGTCAATGTCGCTCGGCTCAAATTGTACGACCTGTTCATTGAGGGCCGCTTCAAATTGCTTATCAACAGTTGTCCCGGCAGTCGAAAGATATAGCGCAATAGCCATTTCTTTGTTGCAATCATATTTTGCTTCTAAAAGGCCTCCAAAATACTCAGCATACCCATCCATAACATCAAAAAGTGTGCCATCAGCATCTAAAACAACATACTGTGCGGCTAATATTGCTTTTTGTGCCTGTGTCATTTTTTCTCCTTAATCTCCTTGATATATTAAGCTGCTTGAATTTTATCATTTATTTTCCTAAAAGTCAATCGCAAACAACAATACCGCCTCCCCCAAGGCGGTATTGTTATGTTTGTTTTTTGTAAAGATTGAATTAGGCTTCTTTCAGAATTCTTAAATGAGAGAGCATTGCTTATCGATGCTCGAACCCAAGCCTGCCTGCCGGTAGGCAGGGTTCTGGCGGAGCCAGGTCCTTACTCTACGACTTCCTCTTCCTCTGGAAGAACTTCCTCTTCCTCACCTTCTAAAGCTTCTTCTTCATCGCCTTCTGGAAGAACTTCCTCTTCCTCACCTTCTAAAGCTTCTTCTTCATCGCCTTCTGGAAGAACTTCCTCTTCCTCTAGCATTTCTTCTTCCTCAGTGGCTTCTCCCTCAACAAGTGGAGTTTCTTTCTTCTGGGTAACTACCAAAACGACTAAAACAACAATGATAATAGCAATTACGATCCAGATCCAAAGATTTTTATTTTTTAAGTCCATTTTCTTTTCCCTTCATATATTAATATAAAGTATGATAGTCGACCAAATTTTATGTATATGTTTATTCTAAGGGCTTAACCATAAAAGTAAAGTCCTATTTTAGGACATTCTTGTGGATAAATAGCTCTTAGTTTATCAATTTTAGCATATTTCGTTAAGAAAACCACCTTTTTAGCTCTTTTTCTTTAATTTTTTTATCCTTTTGAACAATCTTTCTTTGTTTCATGGCTTTGGGAATCTGTGCAATCATTTTGGGAATAATTTTTAATATCTTAGGTTCTATTAAAATAATATAAGCCCAAGCCCGGATATCTTTCCAGAATATTTGTGGTAAATGTTTTAAGTACAACCCTGTTGTTTCATTCTTTATTTGCATCAATCTTTGGTTCTTAAAAGAAATTGTTTTTGCAAAAAGCGAAATATTATTTCGTTCTTTTATAATCTCGCTCGCTTTTTTCGACGCGCTCTCTCCTGCACCTCTCTCGTGATAAGCCAAAACTTTAGGAGCATAGATGGCCTTCCAACCATAAAGCCTCAAGCGCCACGCCAAATCAACGTCCTCTTTGTAAGCAAAAAAAGATGAATCAAAGAATTCATCTTTCAGCTGCTGGCTTTCAGCTTCTGGCTTCTGAATAAAAGTTGGTACCTTCACATCATTAAGAGCATCGCGACGATAAACAGGCACGGCTCCATCGACACCGAAAACCTCTTCC
>Ga0075122_10002503_pt1 | contig 12070 bp, 13 predicted proteins | sample AntAceMetag02UKB_FD_69790 | JGI IMG/M metagenome (GOLD analysis project Ga0075122, IMG submission 69790) | Saline lake microbial communities from Ace Lake, Antarctica - Antarctic Ace Lake Metagenome 02UKB | ecosystem: Environmental > Aquatic > Non-marine Saline and Alkaline > Saline | place... | reverse complement strand
TTTTTTCTAAATTTATTTTCTAAGCCTTTTTTGAATTCACTTAATGTTTTGAAATCTATTTTTGTTTTTTCTTTGTTTATTGAAAAGTAGCTTGCAACTACAGATTTTATTCTTATTGTTTCCATAATTCAACAAAGAGTTGTGTTAATTATACTTTTTTCTGGACATAATTTGTCAATGGAGTTGTGTTAAGAATTAATCGTAATCTCTTCTAGTGTGCCCACATTTAACACATTTGAAGAATTTTGTTTCTGATTCATCACTTGATCTTGTTTGGATTGTCCAGAAATATGCTTTTCCATGTCCACATTCAGGACATTTTTCATTTACTACTGGGGCTGTCGAACCTAATGCTTTTTTTAATATGGGAATCTCAATTTTATCATCTATTTTTTCTTTTGATATCAAGTCAACTGCTCCTTTTTTTACATACTTACACCTGGGGCAAGAACTATTTTTTACTTTAGTCATTAATACGGCACCGCATTTTGGGCAAAATTCCATGAGTTTCTAAATGAGTATTTGATTTATATATTTTGTGCTTTGTGTTATTGGTGAAAGAAGGGATAATCGCTTCGCTCAAAACAAATTGCTAAACGCAAATTTTTTTTGACTCCGCTTTTTGTAGAAGAAGAAATTATTTGGAAGTAATTTTTGAATTGGAGATTTAGTTTTGTTAGTTGAGGATAATTAATTCTGTTCAGAATCAATTTTCTTCACAAAATCCTCTTTCGGAAGGGGATCGCATTTTTTCAAAGAAGATTAATTTTATCCATCCCAAGTATGGGGCAATGTTAGCTGTTGCTTTTCCAACTACTTGGTCTTCTGAAATTCTTTTTTCAAATTCTATTTGTCCGTTGTTGTTGTCCCCCACTGTGGAAAAGATATATTCCTCGCCTTCTTGTTCAATTGAAATAACTCTGTGAATTACTGGATTTCTGTAATTAGCATTGAAGATTATTACATCCCCTAGTTCTATTTTTTCGGGTTTGGACCCGGTGATGAATAAAATATCTCCTTTATTGAATCCTTTTTTGAAAGAAAATTCTTTCCAATCTTTTTCTGTCAATTTTAATTGAAAATATTTCATGTCGTGTGTTTCCCACCAATTATTAAAATTTGAAAAAAGATTTCCCTCGTGATACATTGAACAAGATTCGACAATTACTAGGGGGAGCGCTGTTCCTGTTGTTAGAGAAAGAAGTGGGAAAAATATTAATTTTATTATAACAAATAAAAATACTAGTGAGATAATCCATCCTTTGAAAGAATCATCTTTCCAAACAATGAACCAAAATTTTTTTAAGAATTTTTTCACATCACTCTTTTTCATTTTGTTAAAACGGTATTGGAGTTTTTAAGTTATTTGGGATGGATTAATAGTTTACTTGATTAAATCGCTGGACGCAGATTTAATTTTCGTTCGCTAAGATAAAAATAATTATTTAGAAATAAGTTTTAAGTTTGGAAATGAAATTTTACCTCCATTGAGCGAGTGACCGAATATTTGATTAGCTTTATAAAAATTGGTTTTTTAGTTGTAATATGATAAAAGCAATTTTGTTTGATATTGATAATACTTTGATGGATTTTATGAAAATGAAAACTCGTTGCTGTAATGAGGCTATTGATGCTATGATTGGTGCTGGTTGGAAAGTTGACAAGAAAAAAGCATTGAAAAGTTTGTATAAATTATATGATGAATATGGGATCGAATATGATAAAATTTTTCAGAAATTGTTGAAGAAAGAATCAGGAAAAATTGATTATAGGATTTTGGCACATGGAATTACAACTTATCGTAATTTTAGAGAAAGTTATTTAGTACCTTATTCTAAAGTGATTCCGACTTTGTTGAAGTTAAATAAAAAATATCGTTTGGCAGTTGTTAGTGATGCTCCTCGGATTTATGCTTGGATGAGACTTGTTACAATGAAGTTGGATGGATTTTTTGAATTTGTTGTGACGAAGGGCGATGTGAAGAGGGAGAAAACAAGTGCTACGCCTTTTAATGTTGTCTTGAATAAATTGGACATAAAACCGAATGAAGCGTTAATGATTGGGGACAGAATAACTAGAGATGTAAAAACTCCCAAGAAGTTAGGAATTAAAACTTGTTATGCCCGTTATGGAGATAGAAACCCTGTTCCTCTTGGGAAAAGCGGAGCGGATTTTGAAATTGAAGACATTTCTGGTTTAATAAAAATTTTGAAAATTTTAGAATAATTTTTCCCATTTTTTAGTTAAGTTAATAAATCTTAATGTCTTTATTTTGTTTAGTAAAGATGATGAAAAAAAATTTTATATTTCTTGTTCTGGTTGTTTTAATTATTGGAACTTTTTCTGTTTTTGGAGTTAATGCTGCTAATGGTGATGAAAATTTGGGTGTTGCAAATCAGGGTAATTTTAATGACATGGATCCTGCTTTGATGCCCAAGCCAATTCTTTATCAAGAAGTAAGGGGGGAAAGAATTTCTTCGGGAGAACATAATTTTGGTCAAGGTAAAAAAGTTATGATTGAGAGAAAACAGAATAGAATTGAAATTCGTTCTGGAGAATTTGTTGCTAATTGTGAAGATTGCAATATGACTGAAGAGCGAGATGGAGAAAGGACAAAATTCTTTATGCAAAAATCTAATGGAATGAATTCTGAAATTAAGATAATGCCTGATCAAGCTTCCGAGGTTGCTTTGGCTAGATTGAAATTGAGAGATTGTGAAAATTGCTTGATTGAATTGAAAGAAATTGGAAAAAATGATCGAGCTAAAATGGCGTATAAAATTAGAACAAAAAGACATGCGAAATTTTTGGGAGTTTTTAATTCTGAGATGAATGTCGAGGCGGAAGTTGATGCTGAAACTGGGGAGGTTTTGAAAATTAGAAAACCTTGGTGGGGATTTATGGCTAGTTCAAAAGAGGAATTGGCCGAATAGTTTTTACAAAAAAATTAAATAGCAGATTTTTTTAAAGAGGTTATGGAGTTTCAAATAATTTTGTTTTTGATCGTGTTTTTAATTGGATTAATTATTGCGTATAAATTGGGGAACAAGATTGGGGCATTTAGAAAAGATCAGTTTTGGAAGGAGAAAATTCCTTTGCATAGAAAAGAAGCGATTCAAAAATCTCGTGCGGTTTTGGGGGGAAATTTTTCTGAACAGTTGGCTCCGTTTTTGCCTGATTTTAATTATCTTCCAACTGAATGTAAATTTTTGGGAAAGCCAATTGATTTGATTGTGTTTCGGGGGATGGATGAAAAAAGAATTGATGAAGTTGTGTTTGTTGAAGTGAAGAGTGGGAATTCTAAATTGTCTTCTTCTGAGAGAAAATTAAAAGATGCAATTGAGGGAAAGAGAGTTCGTTGGGAAGAGTATCGGGTTCCGGAAGAATTGACTAGGGAAAGGATTGAAGAGTAATTTTAATTTTTTTTCCAAGTTGGTGAAACCCCAGTTAACAACTACATTAGGGGGAGGAACTTTAATAAAAAGTAAAATAATTATACTCTTAAAAGAGGATATTTAATGATAAATAAAAAAATTCCAGAATTATTTGTTCCTGAAAATTCAAAAAATTATCATGGTGAACCTATTTGTATATCTGGACCTCCAGGAATTGGCAAATCCACTATTGGAGGAAAAATTGCAGAAAAAATCAGCATACCTTTTTATGATTTAGATGATTTTGTTGTCAAAAAGTATGATGTAAAAACCACCAAAGAAGTTATTAAAGAAAAAGGAAATGATTTTTTCTTAAGATTATTACACACTTGCTTAAAAGAAATTTTGGAAAAAAAGAAAGGAACATATATTCTTGGTCTTGGGGGTGCAACTATAGTTCATTTGAAAAAAGGAGATTTGAAAGAGAGGAATAAGAAATTGGTAGAAAAGTATGCTTTTACAATTTGTTTATTGCCTTCAAAAGATATAACTAAATCAGCAAATATTCTATGGTCAAGACAAAATGATGGCAAGAGATTTACTGGTATTAAGAATATTGAAGAGTTTCGAACCTATTTGAAAGAGCAAATGACTGGATATATTGAATCTGCAGATTTAGTGGTTTATACACACCATGCAACAATCGAAAAAATAGTCTCTAAGATTCTGAAATTTTTAGACCAAAGTTAGTTGGTTCTCCCCTAAATAAATTAGGTGTTCACAAAAATTGCACATAACCATTATTTGACGAACCTTTTCATTTTTATGGTTTGGATTTTCCGAAATCTTTATAAATATACACTCTGTGTATACACATGACAGATATATTTGATCATACGATTTTATGCAAGACTTGTAGCAAGCCTTTGCAGAAGGCGGTTGTCAATAAAAATGGTTTTCAGATGAGAGCTTTGATTTGTCCTTTGGGTCATGACAAAATAGTTCATCCGAAAGATGTCGAAGAATATAATAGATTCAAGGAATTGAATCAAAAAGAATTTAAAGTAAAAATGCGGATTGTTGGTAACAGTTATGCTGTGTCGATTCCAAAAGAGATTGTTTCGTTTATGCATGAAAAGGAAAAATTAATGGATGATATGGTTCGGCTTTGTTTTGAAGAGGCTGGGAGACTGAGTTTAAATTTTGGAGAAGAAGATGAAAAGTGAAGAAAATAAAGTAAATGAGAAAGGAGAAATTATTCTTAAGGTCAGTGAGGCACTTCAAGATGATGTGTATAAAGGAATTGCTCGACTTGATTTAGAATTAATGAGTGAGTTAGGAATTAAGCGAGGAGATGCAATTTTGATTAAAGCGAATAAGCAAACTGTGGCTATTGCTGATAGAGCTTATCCTGCAGATATTGGAGATGGAATAATTAGAATCGATGGACTTTTGCGTAGGAATGCTGGAGTTGGAATTGGGGATGAAGTTTTGGTTTCTAAAGCTGAAGTTAAAGAAGCAAAAAAAATTATGATTGCGCCAGCTCAAAAAGGAGTAATGGTTCAAGGAGATCCAACGAGTTTAAGAAAAGGTTTACTTGGAAGAATAATAATTAAAGGAGATGTTTTGGTTTTGGGAGGAGTTCAAAAAAGAAAAGAATTGATGAGTGAAGAGATGGGAGATTTGAATGATATTTTTGGTAATTTGGGAGATATTTTGGGAAACATTCCTGGACTTGGTGGACAACTTGGAGGAGCTGTTGCACAAATAAAATTCAGTGTTGTTTCTACAAATCCTAGTTGTCCAGTTATTGTAACGGAAAACACAGAAGTTGTTTTGAATTCGAAAGCAGTTGATGCAATTGAAGGAAAAATTCCAACAATTAATTATGAAGATATTGGTGGATTAAACGAGGAAATAAAAAAGATTCGGGAAATGGTTGAGATTCCAATGAAGCACCCGGAAATTTTTCAGAGATTAGGGGTTACACCTCCAAAAGGAGTTTTGTTACACGGACCTCCAGGAACGGGGAAAACACTTTTAGCTAAAGCAGTTGCCACAGAATCTGATGCGCATTTTATTTTATTGAATGGTCCTGAAATTATGAGTAAATTTTATGGGGAAAGTGAAAAGAAAATTAGAAATATTTTTGATGAAGCTGAGAAGAATGCTCCTTCGATTATTTTTATTGATGAGATTGATGCAATTGCACCTAAGAGGGAAGAGACACATGGAGAGGTTGAAAGAAGAGTTGTGTCCCAGTTACTGACCATGATGGATGGCTTGAATTCTCGAGGGAAAGTTATTGTTATTGGTGCTACTAACAGAGTTAATTCTTTGGATCCGGCTTTGCGTAGACCTGGGAGATTTGATCGTGAAATTGAAATTGGTGTTCCAGATAAAGTTGGAAGACTTCAAGTTTTGAAAATTCATTCAAGAGGAATGCCTTTTCACAAAAATGTTGATTTAGATAAAATTTCTTCTTTGACTCACGGATTTGTTGGAGCTGATTTGGAATCTTTAACTAAGGAAGCAGCGATGAATGTTTTGCGAAAGAATCTCGGGAAAATTAAACTTGATGAAGAAAATATTCCTCAAGAGGTTTTGGAAAAATTAATTATTAAACAAGATGATTTTGTGGATTCATTAAAGATTGTTAGGCCTAGTGCAATGCGTGAAGTTTTAGTTGAAACTCCTAATGTGGATTGGGATAGCGTTGGTGGACTTGATAAGATTAAACAAAATTTGAAAGAAGCTGTTGAATGGCCAATGAAATATCCTGAAAGTTTTAAGAGAATTGGGATTCGTCCTAGTCGAGGAATTTTATTGTATGGTCCTCCTGGAACCGGGAAAACTCTTTTAGCGAAAGCGGTTGCAAAAGAAAGTGAAGCTAATTTTATTCAAATTAAGGGACCTTCTTTGTTATCTATGTGGGTTGGAAAAAGTGAAGAGGGAGTTAGAAAGATTTTTGAAAAAGCAAGACAAGTTTCTCCTTGTATTATTTTCTTTGATGAATTAGATTCGATTGCTGGAAGACGAGGTATGGATCAAAATAAAGTTACTGAGAGAGTATTAAATCAAATGTTGTCAGAGATGGATGGCCTTGAAGAAATGAAAGATGTTTTAGTTATTGCAGCGACGAACCGACCTGATATGCTTGATACTGCTTTACTTCGTCCCGGGAGATTTGATAAAATTTTACTTGTGAATGCTCCAGAAGAAGCTGGAAGAAAAATGATTTTAGAGATTCATACGAAAGGAATGCCTTTGGCAAAAGATGTCAAATTAAATCAATTAGCAAAAGAAACTGATGGTTTTACCGGGGCTGATTTGGAAGCTTTGACTAGAGAAGCAGGAATGATTGCGTTAAGGGAAAATTTGGATGCAGATATTGTGAATAAAAATCATTTTGAAAAAGCTAAGAAAAAAGTTCAACCTAGTGTGACGAAGCAATCCCTTGTGACTTACGAAAAAATCGAAGAGCAATTTTTGAATAATGTTAAAACAGCAATTTCGAATAAAGGGGGAAGTTACTTCGGTTAAAATGTTTGGAGATGATTTTTTTGGTGGGGGAATAGATGATTTGTTTAAGCGTTTAGCTGGGGAAAACAGTTCTGTTGAATATACGACTTTGGGTCCGGATGGAAAAAGAAAAACAACAAAGAGAATGCAAAGAGATGTTTTTGGAAAAGTTCTTTTGGATAAAATTTCAACAAAGAAAAGAATTTATTTTGTATTTGATTTTTCTGGAAAAGAAAATGTTTTTGCGGAAATTAAAGATGAAATTATTGAAAATGATTATGGCGAAAGAGTTGCTACGGGAAAGAAAGTTTTGGAAGTTAAAGATGGAAAAGAGCATCTTGGAAGTTATCCTTTGAGTAAAGAAATTAGGCCAAAGGGTTATGAGTCAAATTTTAGAAATGGTATTTTGGAGGTTTCGTTTAAAAAATGAAAGATAACCAAAAGTCACGAGAACCTCTTCGAGGTAAAAAATTAATTTTAGAAGTAGTTGAAGCAAAGCAAGAATATCGAGGAAAAAATTTAGTTTCTATTTCTAATAATGATATGGAAGATTTAGGAATTGTTTCTGGAACTTTGGTTCAAGTTGGAAATTCAAAAAAGATGATTTTTAGGGCAATTCGGGGGAATGATATTTTTGATGGGAAGATAGGAATTGATGGTGAAACTCGTCATGTTTTAGGAATGAGCCTTGGAGAAAATGTTACTGTGGTTCAAAACAAAGTAGAAGTTAAATCTCTTAGGTCTATTGAAATTTCTGTTTTGGAAAATGAAAATGTTCCCGAAGAAGAAATGAAACAAAATGTAATTCCTAGTTTGAAAGATCCTCGGAATGAACATATTTTTCGAAGTGCTTTTAGTGGGGCTCCGGTTTCTGTTGGACAGAGAACAAGTGTGCCGTTAAGTAATGGTGAGAAAATTGTTTGTGTTATTTCAAAAATTTTGCCTAAAACTTTAGAGACTGGAATTGTTAATGATAAAACAAAAATTACAATTTCAGATTCAGTTGGAGAAGGGAGTGGAGCGAATGTTCATTATGAAGATGTTGGTGGGCTTGACGAAGAAATAGCGAAGATTCGTGAGATGGTTGAGTTTCCTATGAAGCATCCTAAAATTTTTGAGAAATTAGGAATTGGTGCTCCAAAGGGAATTTTGTTGACTGGGCCCCCTGGAACTGGGAAAACTTTGCTTGCTAAGGCTGTTGCAACTGAAACTGATGCAAAATTTATTTCTATTGCTGGTCCAGAAATTATGAGTAAATATCACGGGGGGAGTGAAGAAAATTTAAGGGGTAAATTTGAGGAAGCTCAAAAGAATGCTCCGGCTATTGTTTTTATTGATGAGATTGATGCAATTGCTCCTAAGCGTGGAGAAAGTAGTGACCAGGCTGAGAAGAGAGTTGTTGCACAATTATTGACTTTGATGGATGGATTGAAGAGTCGGGGACAAGTTGTTGTTATGGCTGCGACAAATCGACCAGATGACTTGGACGAGGCTTTGAGGAGACCCGGGAGATTTGATCGTGAACTCCGAATTAATCCTCCAACGGAAGAAGGTAGACGGAAGATTTTGGAAATCCATACGAGGAATATGCCTCTTGAAGATAAGGAAGCAATTTTAACTGAATTTTCAAATAAGACAATTGGTTTTACTGGCGCGGATTTAGAAGTTTTAGGGAAGGAAGCAGCTTTGCATTCGGTTAAACCTTTTTATGCAGATATCATGAGTCTTGCTGAAGACATGGAAAATCAGGGTATTGAAGACAAGAATTTGAAAGAAGGAGAAGTTTTGAGCATAGAAGAAAAAGAGATTATGGAAAAAAGGGAAAAAGTACTTTCTAATTTAGTTGTTAAGAGAGATGATTTTGTTTATGCTATGAAAATGGTTGAGCCTTCTGCAATGCGTGAAGTTTTAATTAAGAAACCCAATATAAAATGGACTGATATTGGTGGGCTTCAAGATGCTAAAGATAAATTGCGTGAATTAGTTGAATTGCCTTTGCTACGCCCTGATTTGTATGTTGCTGCTGGAATCAAACCCTCCAAGGGGGTTTTATTATTTGGGCCTCCTGGAACTGGGAAAACTTTGCTTGCTAAGGCTGTTGCAACAGAATCTAACGCTAATTTTATTTCAGTTAAGGGACCGGAATTAATTTCCAAATGGGTTGGAGAAAGTGAAAAACATGTTCGTGAAATTTTTAAGAAAGCCAAGCAAGTTTCTCCTTCAATTATTTTCTTTGACGAATTTGATTCTATTTCAAAATCTCGTGGATCTGGAATGGGGAATGATTCTTCGGAAAAAGTTATTAATCAGATGTTGACTGAACTTGATGGAGTTGAAGATTTAGAGAATGTTATGATTATTGCCGCTACAAACAGAAAAGATTTAATTGATCCTGCGATTTTGCGACCTGGAAGAATTGACTCTCATGTAGAATTATTTAATCCTGATCTTGAAACTCGTGGAGAGATTTTCAAAGTTCATACTGCAAAAATGCCTTTGGAGAAAGATGTTGATTTAGTTAAGATGACTAGGGAAAGTGAAAATTGGACTGGGGCTGATATCGAGGCTGTTTGTCGTAATGCAGGGATTAATTCTATTAAGAGAAATTATAAGGAAGAAGATTTGACTAAGATTAGAATTACTAAAAAAGATTTTGAAGAAGCTTTTGAATATTTGAAGAAGCAGAAAGATGATGAAGTTAAGGCTAGGGCTGGTTCAATGTCTGGAATGCCTTCGATGGAGGATATTGCTAAAATGATCCCTAAGAAAGATGTGGAGAAGGTTGAGGATAAGGTTAGCGAGGTTGAAGCTAGAGAGAAAAAGTTGAAGAAGAAGATTGAGAAGAAATAATTGTATTAATTCAAGAATAGTAACTTTTTTATAATGATTTAATTTTAAATTTTTATGGCAGAGTATGATTTGGATTATCCCGTGGAGACTTGTTTCTGGTATGGAAATCGTGTTCAATTGGTGGAAGAAGATGTGAAGATTATTTTAAGAAAAGATTCTAAAAAATTATCTGAAAAATTAAATGGTTTTGTTAAGGAAGAAGTTGATTTAGGAATTGATTATTCAAATTTTGCTAAATTAAAAAAGGCTGATGTTTCTGATTTTTCTATTGGGAGACATTTTGGGGAAGGATTTCTTCCAGGTAATGAAAATAGATTTTCTGATTCATCTTATGCGTATGTGCTAAAGGAAGGAATACATCCAATTGCAATTTGTAGTTTTGAACCTAGGCCCAATTCTATGTTAGTAAAACAGATTCAAGGTTTTAAAGATGAAAAAGTTGCATTAAGAAAGATACGATATTCGGATTTATTTTTGAATGTTTTGTATGAGGATTTTAAGGAATTGGATATTTCTGAATTGTGGGTTTTACCCTATGAAAGAAATTACTGGGATCCTGTTAGGGTGAATTTTCAAAATACTAAAAAAAGGCAATATGATATTCCCGCTAAGAGACAGGGATTCGAGTTTGATGAGAAAAGAGGAATTTTTGTAAAGAAATTTTAATCTTCTTTAGTTGTAATTGATGAAACCCAATGATTTCTTTTTTTGATTCTTGTGTTATTGTCCAGTAGTGACAAATGGAAAGGTTTAAATAATAGTTTTGACTCTATTTTATATGAGATTTAAACCTTTAGAACAACTTGAAAGAAAGTATGAGATCAAAGAATCCGAATCCAATGATAGTGGATATTTTGGAAAAATTTATAGATTGGATGATGGAAATGTTGTGAAAATTCCATATGATAAATATGGTGGGGGTAACTTACTTAATAATGAGAGAATAAATGTTACACTTCACAGGGAAGCGAAGGTACAAACATTTGCAAATAAAATGGATCTTTCTTTTCCAGAAGTAAAAGGAATTTATGCGATAAAAGGGAAAGAGAGTGGAGCGTATTTTCCCGGTTTAGTTATGGAAGATTTGGGGGACACTTGTTTAGAAGATTTGGAAGGAGAAGTTTTGAAAGAAGCTAATCGACAATATGATGAACAAAAATCTACAGCAAAAGACATAGGATTTATTATGCAAGATCGTAATAATAAAAATGCTATGTGGAAAGATGGAAGAACCCGTATGTGTGATGCTGGAAAATTGAAAGTTGATAATGGAATCAATTAATCTTCCTTAGTTGTAATTATAACTTTTTCTTTTTCGACTAGAAAAGTATTTTCTGCTTGGGAAACTAGTTTTCCTTTCTCTTCGGTTAATACTGGATAATGGTGGAGAATTCCTTCGTGTTCTAATTGACGAAGTCCGATGATTCCTTTTGTTTGGAATTCTTTGATTATCCATCTTCCCGCAAATGGGAGGTATCCGTAATTTTCTCTTATGAAATTTAGAACTTCTCTTGCAGCTGGACTTCGAACTGTTTGTTCTCCTAGTAGGGCATAAATATTTCCTTTTTTTCCGTCATGAACTTTTCCATTTCCGTTTGTTGCAAAAGGTTCTACAGCATAATGGCCTTCTCCTAAAGTATAATCAGAATTGTTTGCCACATTTGGAATTGTGACTCCTGCATGCAAATCATATTGTTCTAGTGAATGCCCAGAAAGATTTGCTATGGGGTTGAATCCAAAAGAGTTTATTGTATTTTCAACTATTTTTCCCATGTCTCCCAGAGTTATTTTTGAAGATATGTTTTCTTCTATATTTGTCAATGCAGTTTTTGAAGCTTCGATTAATTTTTTGTTTAATTCTGTTCCTTCTAGATCAATTGTAAATGCTGTATCAGAAATCCATCCCCCTATTTCAGCACCAAAATCAACTTTTAATAATCCTTCTGCTATTGTTTCATCGTTCATCGAGGGAGTATAGTGTGCAGCTATTTCATTAATTGAAAGATTTACTGGGAATGCTGGTTCTCCACCCATTTCATAAATTTTATTTTCAATTAATTCGGCTATTTCTAAAAGTAACATTCCTTTTTTTATCTGAGGTTTAATCCATAATTTTATTTCTTTTGCAATTTCTCCTGCTTTGATAATTTTTTCCTTATCCATTTTTTTAAAAAAGTATTGTTGGTTATAAAGTTAATTATTTAAATTACAGAATCCTGGTTTTTTAGTATAATTTTGGAGTAAAAATGGCGGGATTTGATAAATGTAAAAAATGTGGGTACTGGTATGATGAGAATTCAGAAGACGATAGTGGGTTGTGTGAA